>Ga0208667_1000791_pt1 | contig 12694 bp, 10 predicted proteins | sample 11BtaG_FD_184085 | JGI IMG/M metagenome (GOLD analysis project Ga0208667, IMG submission 184085) | Marine viral communities from the Subarctic Pacific Ocean - 11B_ETSP_OMZ_AT15265_CsCl metaG (SPAdes) (version 2) | ecosystem: Environmental > Aquatic > Marine > Oceanic | place: Pacific Ocean... | reverse complement strand
TCTTAATTGTATACGTTTTGTAAAACTAGGCATCTGGTTGTCCTCCGTCGAATATATCAGTGTCGTCCAATACAGGACCACCCCCGTCAATAGTAACAAAAAATGGATCACTCTCCAGCGATGTAACTTTAGATTGTAGATTATCAGCTTTCTCTTTGTTCTCGGTAGCTATGGCAGATGAAGCAGCTGAGATCGTCCGTTGTTGAAAGCTTAACGGATTAGGACGAACGACAGGTCTTCTAGCAGGTCTAGCCATCCTTAGCACTTCCAACGACGCAACGCCAAAGCTTTACGGGTAGGTCTACCTTTACCGTCTTTCATCGGTCCCTTGTTACCTGACATACGAGCACAGAAGGAACGCTTACGAGGGCCACCACCGGGTTGAGGAGCTTTTAGTTTAGACCCTGTCGCACGATTGTACTTACGTCTACCCTTCGCAGTGAGTCCACCTTTACGGGACTTCTCACCTCTGCCTATGGATAACGATACACTCATTTCTTTTTCTTCTTGATTGCAAGTCCTTTACGACATTTACCGCACTTACACTTCATGCTTACTTCTTCTTTTTAATAGCCATACCCTTACGACGTTTTAACGTTATGATGTCAGCTTGGGTAATCTTTTTCTTGTCACCAGCAACGGCAGCAAGCTTCTTCTGTTTAGGACTGTATTTTCCGTACGGCATATTTATTTCCTCTTTTTAATCTTTAATGATACCCGCGCTGCGGGTGTATTACTAACAAATTGTTTACCCTTCGAACCTGCTGCCTTCTTCTTTCTAGCGGTAGCTGCTCTTTGTGAGGTGGACAGTGAACGTGCTTTAGACATAGGAAGACAACGATCAGGATTCTTTTTGTTCTTAGAAGTACCACACTTACCTGCTATCTTGCCTGAGCTACTAATACGTACCCAGTTCTGTGCTCTCCACTTAGCTAACTCACCCATACTACTTCTTCTTTATTGCAAGCTTCTTACGTTTCTTACCGTATGTGGGACTCTTGCAGTACTTAGATGCAGCCATGTTGGCATACGCACTTGGATACTTATCGAAAGTACGTTTAGCCCACGCTATTCCCTTTGGACAAATCTTAGCCACGTTTCATCAACATCTCCATCATGCGATCTAGTTTTTGATTAATCTCTTTAATATTTGTTTCAAGTCCACCCATACGGTTCTCAACAGCAGTATCTCTTTCACTTTGTGCTGCCAACTCAACCTCTATCCTAGTCAGTCGTTTCTCGTCGTTCTCTAATCTATCTGACAGTTTCTTTATCATCCAACCGATAACGGCAAGTATTACACCAAGTGCTGTATCTAAGAAGTGGGAGAGTGATTCAGTCATTGTGTTACAAAGCTGCTATGATAAATGCTAACAACTCACTATATCGTACAGACATCTCGGTGACTTGCTGATAACCCTGTTCCTGTGTCTTTGATACATATCTTTTACCGCCTTCAGTTTTCTCGTACCAAGTATTAACAGCAATGATACCGTACTTCATAGGATCAAGACCTTCTGCCTGAAATGCTGCCTGTAATTCCTGAGCAACGATACCGAAATGATAACGTGCGTTTTCTCCTTTTTCTTGTACTGCTTGTTTAAGTCTGTACTTTTTAAGTAGACCCTTAGCAGCAACAGCTACACGTTTTTCCGCTTCACTCAGTTCTTCTATGTCCTGTTTTAAGTTAGCATCAGAACCATTGAACGCACCAGTAGTGGAATAAACATCCTGCCATTTAAGAGCAGACGTACCTAAGTCATAAGCTCCGTTAAGAATAGGAAACAAATTTCCCGCAAATGATATATCTCCATTCTCAGCAAAAGAGGTAGTAGCTCCTGCTGTCGTCTGTATAATACGAAACAACTGAGCGTCCACACCGTGTTGATAGGAATTTAAAACATCTTTATAAGCGTCCAACGAAAACGAAACAACTTCCGAAAAAATCCCTGAACTTTGGGTTGACTTGTTTAAATAGATTTGTCCGCCCTCTATTGCTGTAGGACTGCCTGATGGATTGTAAATAGCCAATGAGTTTACCATCGTCGTATTAGCAACATCAACAACTCCTGTACCAGCATCAGCATTTATTAACGTTCCACTGGTATTGGCTTTAACTGTGAAGTCTACGTCAGCGTTAGCATCATTGACTACTACTTTCTTTTGAGCAGACGTATCGTCCACTAAAAACTGTGTGTCAGTATCACTGATCTTAGCACTCGTAACAGCGTTATCAGCCAGTGAGAAGTTATTAGCACCATCTTCCACATTCAGGATCGCACGAACTTCAGTAGCGTTTAACTCCTGTATCTCTTCTCCCGCACCGTTGTCGTTACCAAGCAGTGCATTATTAGCTGCTACATCCTGTATCTTAGCATACGTTACTGAATCGTCAGGCAGCGTACCAATAGCCACATCACCAACGACACCATCTACGTAGTCCTTAGTAGCTGCGTCTTGTTCGGCAACTGGGTTGGCTAAGTTTAAAAGTCTTTTATTGAGTCCGTCCCATCCGGCAGCACCTTCTTTAACACGCAACGAAACGTCGTTCTGTTCAGCACTTTCTTCAGCTAGATAACGGTTGTGCAGGTATGCCCTGTCCAGTTCCGATTCCGTTAATACAGAACCGTTTACGAAGTCTACAAGGTTTTGATCAGGCTGACTGTATCTTGCTACTCTAACAACCTGTCCGGCAGTTGCTCCTGTGTCTAATACGATCTTAGTGGATGGAGTAGTGACGATACTAAAGTCTGTGGTAGCTGCACCATCTATAGATACTGTTACGTGTTCGTCTTCTAAATAGTCAAAGGAAAAAGCAAAGTCTGTCTGTGATGCTGTTGCTGTATAGTCTACGTAGGTGTTAGCCATGATATTATATTATTACTTATTGAGTGAGGAGTTCAAGCTAGTTTCTAAAAGGAATCAATCTTTCTTCTAGTTTAGATGGTCGTTGTGTCTTTTTATAACTCTCCAAAGGAAACTCAGTACCGGGTAAAGCTTGCTCTAATCTGCGTCGTTCTTCTAGCTCACCTTCTCTGACAGGTTTAGCTAATTTCTCTGTTAACTCCTGCTTAAATTCAACTTGTTCTACTAATATAGGATACTCTTCTTTTAGTTGTTCTAAAGCTGCATTTCTATAGCCTCTAAATATTTCAGAAACATCAGCAGGTCTTTCGTCGTATTCTTCAAAGCCTTCGGGTATTGCTGTTTTAGGAGCTTTTCTTATTTTAAAATCAGCACGACTAGCTAAAGAAACAATTCGCTCTTTCAACGTCTTACCTGTTTTCGAAGGTTTACCTAGGTCGTTTAATTTAACTTGACTTGATAACTCTTGCCAACGATCAAAAGCATTCTGCTGTGTTTCTTCGTGTATTATTTCTTCTAAGTCCATCTTTTCCCATATAGAAGTTCCACCGTTAAAGTGATGAGTGCCTCCTAATTCAACAACAACAGCAGCAGCAGCTTCGCTAATTTTAGCTTGATATGCTTCCTCTAAAAGTTCTTTAGTTATATTTTTCGTCCCTTTATCTTTTAAATCTTTTCTAACAGTAGTCCTTGTTATCTTAGGAATATCTAAAGTTCTAAACCCAGTTTCAGGGTCAACCTTTACGTATTTCTTAATAGAACCTGTTTGATTGAAAGTACCAAACGGAACTAACACAGCAAGACCACCTACTTTTCTTTTCTTAAGTCCTCTCTCTTGTACGTCACCAAAAATGTCACGCATAGGGGGTACTAATTTAGATAAACCGTTCATGCGTCGAGCTATGACTTGCAATAAATTATTGTTTTCACGCACAACATCGTCCGACATATAGTTAGCAGTATTAGCAATCGAAGGCACTGCCGTGCTACCTAATCCTTTTAATATCTTAAACGCCTCTTTACGGGTTGCTTCTTTACTGTCTGTAGCTTGCGTAACAAGTTTAATAGCATCTCCTAAGTTCTTATAGTAAGATTTATTTACTATGTTATTCGTAATAGCTAACGCTGCTGCTTCCATTAAATTACGAGCTTCTTCTCTTTGTGCCACAGTTCCGTGATGAAGTGTTTTGAAATCAGCGGTTATACTTAAAATAGTGTTCAACGGTTCCAAAGCAGCCAAACTGATTGCTTGTTTTTCTCCTTCTTTGCCTATTCTTAACGTATACTCAGGCATACCTGTGGCAGCCCTTATATTCATTTTTGTTTTCCAATCTTGGCTTTCAGTACCAACAAACTCAAAGACATCTTCAACACCTTCAGATAAACCGTATGCAGCTAATATTACACCTGCTCCTACAATTTGTTGACCTTTTGCTCGCGCTGCTACTATAGGATCATCACTCTCTAAATCCTTTGCCGTCTTAGACCACAGTTTTTTAGCAGTTTCATGTGCAGCTTTGGTTACCGGTATATTGGTTTTAGCAGCAAACTCAGTTAGAGATACTAAAGAATTAGTAGAAGCCATAGCTCCTCTTGTTATATTACGACCAGTACGCATAAACGGATTCAATACCGTCTTTAGTAGTGGGTATGTGTTTAAGAACGCCTCGATGTGCCGGCTACCTTTTTCGAGGAAGTTAGGATCAGCAAACTCACCAATCTCCTCAGTAAAAGTAACTTCCTTTAAGTTTCTATTAACGTAATCAACGAAAGCACTTGTATCTTTATTCCAGTTATCTTTTACAAAGTTATCAATATAAGACGCTAAATCTTCAGGTTTAACACCCTCTTTCTCTGCCATTAAAATAGCTTTACGTCTTACTTGGTCTTCGTTTAATAGTTTAGTTTTCGACTCGTTAAATACTTTAGAAACAAAATTGTTGTAGAAGTCTTGAAACTCACCAACAGGTTGACCCGCCTTCTTTGCTGCTATGTAATCCATCTCAGCTTTAGCCAACGTCATCGAGTGTGCTATATTTAATCGAGTTCTCACATCTATAGCAGCCATTGACTTACCCGGTATATCGACAAATCGACCTACGTTTTCTATGGATTGCCCTAAAGCTCCTGTAATACCAGTACGTTCCATGGAGAAGGCTGACTCACCTATTCTTTCAAAGTGTGACTGCAAATCTGAGTCTCCTGTTTTTAAAACACGTAACGCTTCTTTATTAGCTATCTCAGAAAAAGTACCATAGGAAGATGAAGCTCGTAACCAAAATTGACCAGCCTCCTCAAACTGTTCTCGTGTTAATCCGTTTCTTGCCCAAGGCACAGTAGCCATATATTTAGCACCGACAAAACCTGCTAAACGGTGGTAACTTGACATCAACCTATTAGATATAGCCACTTTAGCGTGTGTAACTGGACTGCTCAACATACTACCGTAAGCTAAGTCCGACATCACATCTCTAACTTTAGTGTAAACACTTGCCGTTCCTTTTTCGTTAGGTGCATAGGGATCGTTTACTAATTTGCGGGCAACCTCTTTAGCAGACTTACTTTGGAAGGCTTCTTGTTGTTTTACTAAAATATCCCGCACTTCGCTTATATCATCAGCTTGCTGTACAGCTTGTAGTAATTTCTTAACTACCTCTATTTCACCAAACGTTTTAATTTGCTGATCCAGTTGTTCAGGTGTTAAGTTTTCAGCTGCTTTTAAATCGCTAACTAAGTTACCTTCCAACTTCTCTTTTAAATGTTCCTGCTTTACTTCGAGAACGTCTTTAGTGTACTTCCTTGATTGCAATAGACGACCAGATGCTGACCCTGATTTCTTCCAACCCATCATAGCTGGTATCAACTTGTGAATACTAACCATAGCGTCGTTAATGACTTCAGGGTTATTCAAATCTGCACCGTCTAAAAACTTAATAACATCATCAAAACCTTTTACCATGATAGCACCATTAGCTGCCATGTGTATTCCTAGTTGGTCGATAGCGTCTGCAACTTGAGCGTTGTCCGTTACCTGAGAAGCCCGCATAACGAGAGCAAACTCATTACCAGCTTCCGTGCCTAAACGTCTGTCTAATTCTTGCTGTACTTTTACTAAGTATTGTACTTTACCTACACGACCTCCCTTTACTTTTTCCAAGTCGCTTTTAATAGCATCTTGTACGGAGTTTATTAGTCGTTGTTTTTCCGTATCAGAAGTTAACAAACGTGCTTTTACTTCATCTTCGGTATCTTTAATTTTACCTGTCTCAGGATCAATATCACGAGTACCACCTCCAGCCATAAAGTCGTCTAGTGCTTCTCTAGCTTGTTGTTTTACTTCTCCTTCAGGTTTTGGAGTAGGTGCGTCAATCGCAGGTGCTTCAGGTTTTGGTTGAGGTTGGGAAAACTTTTTATAAGCAGCAACAGCTTTCTTCATTTGCGTCTCAAACAAAAACTCTGCGTCTTCGGCTTCTACTTGAGAACCTAGAAAGCGTTGTTGTATTTTAAGAAAGTCTCTAAATTTACCTTCTAATTTGTGCTTCTTTATAGCTTCAAACGCCATAGCAACCTTAACATTAGCCATGTCGTTATCTAGTTTTACTTCCTCCCAAACCTTACCAAATAAATCATTAAACGGATCAGTAGCAGCTTCTTCAGGATTCTTAACTAAATCTTCAGCTCTCCAAGCCACGTCTCGTCTCCACTGTTCAAGCTCAAGTGCCTCAACTTTTGACCTTGCCTCTATTACTTTCTCAATGTCACCTTCAGGAACAAGACTATCATCTTCCCAGTTCTCTAAATCGTCTCTATCGTTTTTAGCTACTCTAAGCGTTTCTTCTAACTCATCGTCGCTTAGTTTTTCTAGTGTTCTATCTACTTGAATGGGAGTATCTGCACTGAAATCTATAATTTCTCCCTTTTTGTTCATGTATGCAGTTCGCTGCGTTTCGGGGTTATATACATTCTTGTAGTGCGGATTACCCATCGAACCTACCCAGTCAGGGTTAGTACCTTCATCATACTCAAGAAAAGCTCTAGATACACCTGCCTGTTCTTTAGTTTGAATATCACTTTCCTTCAGAACTCTAGCTGCTTCGCTTTGTTGAAATTCGTCAGCAGCCTTCGCTACTTCCTGTGCTTGTTTCAGCTCGGCTTCGTCTAAAGCATCTACAGCTTGTTGTAGTACTCTTTCTTCGTCAGGCTTTAAAGCGTTTATTTTATCCTCAATCTTCTTAACCTTATCCCTAGCTGCTTTGTTAACTGCCCCACGCTTCTCCGATCTTTGTAAATCTTTCTTAACTTGCTTCAGCTCATCTTGCAGAACTTTCCGTAGTATAGGAGCAGAGGGGTCTTTCTTAGGATTATAGGATACTAATGATTTTTCTAATCGACCAAGTCCTGCACCAAGTCCTGCACCTACTGCACCTGCTGTTAAAGTTTCTTCTAAGTCAATACCCTTTTTTTCCTCGAACAGTACTTGCAATCCTTGTCGTGTTAAGTCCTCACCAACTCCCATACCAGCTGATTGAGAAGCTCTAACAACAACAGTAGCAGCCGTGCCTAAATCTTTACCCGTCTTTAATCCCGGTATCAAACCGAAGCCACCAGCTGCCACAGCTTCCATGTAGGATGTATCTTCTTGCATCCCTGAGCCTATACGCATCTGTTGTGCTACAATATTAAAGAAAGCACTAGATGTTCCTTGAAGTCCTACCCATAATGCTTTTGTTAAAGGTTCAGGGGCTAACAGTAAAGGAGACGAAACAATACCTGTGAACATAGGTCCACCAAGCTCAACAGCCATTGGTCCTACTACGTCAACAGCTTGGCTAACAAAGCCTCCAAAACCCTCGTAGTCAGGATTAGGTATAACACCAGCACGAACCAACTTCATGGTTTCTTCTTTAGCATTATCCATCGCTTGTGCACTGAACGGATCACCCTTTGCTAATGTCTGGGCTATGTAGTGATTAGCAGGACTCTCAGGGGGTAAACCTGTTATTGAGGTAGCTCTTTCTAATATTAATTCACTATCTGAATATAAAGAACGAATACCGTGATCAGGTAAAGTTGTCGGTATTTCTACCTTGTCAGAAGTTGGTTTACCGGGTCGTAGTCGTTGTGGTATTTGCCCTTCAGGTGTGGCTTCTATCTGCTCTTGTCTAGTAAGAGGTTTAACAGGCTTACGAGTCCGTACACCCTCGACCATACGCTCTTCTGCTTCTTTAAGTATGGGGGTGGTTACCTCTTCTATAAGTCTTTTACGATCTTCTTCCGTTAAAACTTTATCAGCGTCTGCACCTGTTATTTGTTTAGCCATCTTAATTATTTTCTGAAACGCTCCACACCAAACTCCTCAACCAAGTGCCTTGGCAGTGAAATTGATAAACCGTAAGTTTTGTTAGCAAGTATAATTGACTCTCGTTCCCATTGTTTAAAAACTTTATCTCGTATATCTTGTGCTTCTTCCCTTATTCTTTCCTTAGCTTGTTCAGGTGTCATAGAAACACTTCTTTCGTAGCTGTCAAATCTATCCTTAAAAGCTAATCTAAATTGTTGCTCGTAAGCGTTGTACCTTCTGTTAACAAAAGCCTTAGCTGCTGATGGTCCTTTTTTATTTAATATAGACCTATATACACTACGAGGGTCTTTGCTTCTAGCCTCTACAGACACATCGTCAGGTACACCTAATTCAGTGAAGTAACCAACCTCGTATGTAGCCGGACTAAACGCTGCCCGTTCTTTAACAAACCCTGTTATCAATTCCTCATCAACAGTTATTATGTTTTTATAAAAGTCGTCCTTATAAATTAGGCGGTCAAAGTCTCTAGCGTCTTCTATCTTTTTCAGCAGTCTATTTCTTTCTTGTGCCGTTATGCCTCCGTTATTTATGCCTAAACGAAAAGCACCTTCCACTTCTTGTGCAGCTACATCTAATTCCAAACCCTCATCTATTAAGACATCTAACTTGCCAACGACTAATTTAGTAGCGTCGTTTCCCGGTTTGTTTATATCAGCAAGAATATTAGTAAAAGAGGATAAAGCTCTTTGTTGTAGGTGTTTAGGCACACTTGCTAGATATTGTTGACTTATTCGCCTAGCGTCTTCAGACGGCACAGCTATGGACTCACCAACAGCAGCTGTTAATTCATCTATGACCCCGCTTGTTATTAATTGAAAATCTAACTCATCTTTTTCCAAGGCTCTTTTTTCTAAAACAGCTTTTTGATTTTCTACATCTCTAATGAAATTGCTTATAGAATTACCTACCTCAGCGTCTGCAAACTTAACTCCACCGCCTATATCAAGAGTTCTTAATTCGTCTAAAAATTCAATAGCTTTATTAGGTTTTATAGCACCGCTCGTTAAGCCCTCCTTTATACCCTCTTTCATAAGGTTATCCCAAGCATATTGGTGTGAACCTTCAAATACACCTGCTGAATGATTTAACCAACTCAACATAGATATATCATTTACATCTAATTCTCCTGATAAAACTTGTTCAACAACAGGGCGACCTAATTCAACCCAAGCTCTTTTAGTAGTCTCCGATCTTACAGCGTCTAGTCTATTGTTTACGTCGGTTCTAAATTCTTCGTCTACTTTTGCAAAAGCTTTCTCTGCGTAGTCCCTAACAGACGGATCGGAGAACTCAGGACGTTTTAAAAATTCCGCTTTAGTTTTCGCTATAGCTCCTTCAGGATCGTCGGCTGTTTCTACTATACTGCGTAGTTGCTCTCTGTAGTCCTTGCGTACCAATACCTCACTCTGTGCCTGTAAGCCTCCAATAATAAAAGGAGCGTTTATGTTCTCAGGGACAAGTCCAGCTTTAACACCTTTTCTCGTAATTGTCTTTAACTCTTCACTAACACCGCTAGGGTCTGCTAGAAACGCTTTTCTCCCTCTAGCTATTTCACCTTCCCTAAGCTTCTGTTCTTGTTCTTCCGTTTTCTTTAGTTTCAGTAATTCCTGCTGTCGTTGTTCTTCTAGCAACTGGTTACGCATTGCTGCTATCCTACCGAACTGTTGTAATGCTGGGTTAATCTGCGATAGAGCATCTGCTAGATCAGACAAACCACTACGACCTGCTCTAACATTAGCTAAACCGTATTGAAAACTAGGTAAATTAACAGGTTGTATAGGTTCAGCCATGATGTTATCCAAATAATTTATAACCACCCGGTAACATCGTAGCACCAGAGCCACCACGATAAGTACCTGCTGTAGTCTGTGTTACACCCGGTGTTTGTTGAAAGCCTCTCCCTATAGCTAAACCACTGGCAGCCCCTGACAAACCACCACTCAGAGCTTTGAGACCAGTAACCAAAGAACTTTCCGACTCAATAGGCTGGCTTAAACTTAACATTTCCTGCTGACCAGCTAATCCTAACTCCTGCATACCAAGTCCATATTGAACCCCGTATAGCCCTCTTTGTTCCTCAATCCTACTCAACTCATTTCCCAATTGCCTTTTTAATTCGTTAGTTATGACGCTACTCTGAGCCACTGCTCCTTTAGCTCTTTCAGTGCCTTCTGCTGCGGTATACATCCTAGAAAGTTGTTCTTCTCTTTGTGCTAGTGCCAACTCTTTTTGCTGTTGTTCTAACAAGGCAGATGTTCTTTGCATCCCTTGTTTTTGTTGAGCAAAACGTTGTTGTTGTGCTTGAAATGCCATTTGTGCTTTAGCTTGCTGACGTTGTCCAGCTGCACTTACAAGCGGTGAAGCAACACCCAAAGCAGTAGTTCCCGCCATCACGCCAAGACCCGTCGCTGTTATACCCGTAGCTGCTGTTGCTGCTGCTGCCGAGCCATAACCTAACATTGCTGCACCTAATACTGGAAAACACATATCGTTTACTTCCTCTCTAATATAAATGACATATACCCGTCGTACTGGCAATCGCTAAACTCAGCACCCAACCACTTCAACCACCTGTAACTCAACGTATTAGTCTTCATTACCATGTTTGTTAAATAGTCATAACCTACCATCAATTCGTCCACCCACTTCTGTGAGTTCTGTATAAAGTACTTCTTAGCCGTAGCCAGTCGTCGTGTTCCTAACAACCAAACAACACCAATGTTCTCACTAGGACTAACACCAAAACTACAGTATAAACCGTCGTTACCTCTTAATGAATATACTTTACTGCTTGTTTGAAACGACAGGTTAACTGCGTCCTTTGGGTGATGCATGAGTCCGATACACTCCATCATGTCCTCTTCCCTCATGTCGTCGTACAACTCAAAGGCATCCATATCAGGTTGTGCTTGTTCCACTCTAAGACCCATATCTTCTGCTCCTCGGTATAAACATAGATTCAAACTCTGCAGCTAACAGCTTGACTGGCAAGGCAGAACTGCTCTTTACTTCGATTGTTACCTCGTTTGGTTGTGCTTGTACGGCAAATCTAAAGTGTCCGTTCTGTGGTATAAATTCATTCAACGCTAGATTAGCACCTACGATGTCAGGATTAAACGCATAGCTGTACGTATCTCTGTACTTAGGTGTTACTTCAACAGTAAAGTGTCCAGTGTCTGCATAGTTAACACTACCACTACGTATTGTTTGATAGGTGTAATCAGATGCAGATCGTCCTCCCCGTTCCGTTGGTTGTTTCAATGTCTGCTCGGAGAACCTGTACAACATATTGTACGGGATGCCTGCGAAGAACGGTACGGATGTTATATCACCACTGACCTCGCCTGCTGTTGATGTCGTCTTAACAAAGTCATACTTATGTCCTACTTTACTGTAAACATCCACATCAGCAGGATCATAAGGGAAACCACTAATCGTAGTCTTCTTAGTTGTGGCGTCGTAGCTGGTAGTCAATGTACTACCCTCAACCCTTGAATCCAAGTACAGCGTATAATCCAACCCGCTATCTTTCAATCCGTCTTCCAACGTCAACGATTCCAAGTGCAGTCCTTCTGTGTCGGATGTAAGCATAAACAACTTACTGTCTATAAAGTCACAACCAACGATGTCACGATCAAACGTAAACTTCATCCATGCACTCTGTATCTTTTCTTTGTTACTCCAGAAGTACTTATAAACGAACAACGTCTTTAGATCGTCGTCTGTTGTTATAACAAGTGTATTCTCAGCAGGACTACCAACGATACGTGTAGCTTTCTTATTGATGTACTTAGGTATCTGTTGAGTTATCTCTTCAGCGTTAAACGTCTCCGTGTTGTTATCAACAAAGTATTCGTACACACCCTCGTAATCGTTCCGTTGAAATGTGAAGTATATATAATTACCCACGGCTAACGGATTGATACTGTCTGATATATCGTACTCTGTAACAGGAGATATAGCTACCGTCTTAGGACTTAGTATGTCAGATCCTCGTAATACAAACTGTGACTGCTTACTGAATAACATCAGCTTCTCTTGAAACGGTATAGCGTGTTGTAGTTGTGCTACTTTTGTGTGACTGAGTCCTACGTCTATCGGAGCACTGTCTAACAGCTGCTGGGTAGTAGTCCTGAAGAAGTTAAAGTATGCATCTGCTTCACTAAATATAACAGCGTTGTTCGTCAGGAATCCTAAACGGTTCTTAAAGAAGAATACATCGTTGATAGTCTGTCCAACAAACGACGGGAATGGATTGGTAAAGTCGTCACCTGCTTGTCGTGATACGTAACCTGCTAAACCGTTATTGTATCTCTTATCAACTTCCCAATCAGGTGCTGCTGTAAACTTAGTAGTAGGTATCCAATACTCTTCCCAGTCCGATCCTGTTCCGGGTTCTGTAGCAGCAGTTGAAACGTGTTCTTCTACTAAGTTATATATCGTACCGTTATTTTCTACTGTCCCTAC
>Ga0208667_1000787_pt1 | contig 12739 bp, 20 predicted proteins | sample 11BtaG_FD_184085 | JGI IMG/M metagenome (GOLD analysis project Ga0208667, IMG submission 184085) | Marine viral communities from the Subarctic Pacific Ocean - 11B_ETSP_OMZ_AT15265_CsCl metaG (SPAdes) (version 2) | ecosystem: Environmental > Aquatic > Marine > Oceanic | place: Pacific Ocean... | reverse complement strand
CGCCTGAAATTGTAAAACTCTCAGGTCTTCATACAACTTGTCTAGCTGTATGCTAGTCATCTCACGCAGGTCAGCGCTAGATGTGTTCACGCATATTCTTTTGTCGTGTATCATAAGCATTTAATTAGTTATCAGTAACCACCCCTCCGAAGAGGGGCTTGTTTAATCTACGTAAATCCAATAGCCGTATACAGCTCTTTCACCATCTCGGCTTGGGTCGTAGGTGTCGTTTATCACACCATCAATAACAGCTGAATAGTGCCTTGAGCAACGTGCTATAATTCTACCTTTTGGTAGCTCCTCTGCTCTTAGATGCACTTTACATCCCGTGCCGATACCCATAGTCGGTTGCCACCTGAAACCCCATTCGCGCATTTGGTCTTTAAACCATTTGCGCTTAGTGGATATTCCGTTTCTTGCCGACTTAGAGCCACCTTGTGAGGCGTTACCTTTGGATAAAACATCATAGACTTTTTTGTAGTCCATTTTAGATGCTATAGCAATAGACCGAGTTACGCAATCTCCTACTCTCTCTCCTTTGAAATAGCTTGACCTACCTCCATCATTGTAAACCCATTTTTGGTTTTTCATAAAGCGTTAAATTAAATTATCAGTAACCGAGGGGTCATTCGCCCCCTCTTGATAGCAGTTCGTACTGCGCCTGAAATTGTAAAACTCTCAGGTCCTCATACAACTTGTCTAGCTGTATGCTAGTCATCTCACGCAGGTCAGCGCTAGATGTTTTCACGCATATTCTTTTGTCGTGTATCATAAGCATTTAATTAGTTATCAGTAACCACCAATTCTATGAATCGGCTTTGTTGTAATCATCACTAGTTTCCCATTCGTGACAGGTTTTATCGCTCAGGTCTAGCGATATCTTCACATTTGTCCAAAGAGACCAAGGTTGGTCTCCGTGCTTTGTTAAGACCTGCATATCACATCCTGACTGCAGGTGGTTAAGGAGGTAGGTAGCATCATCAATCACTAGCTTTAATCGGTGCTCAATATTATTTTTCTCATTCATTGTGCATTGATTTTTAATTAAGTTATCAGTAACCAAGGGGCTATGCCCCTTTTTCATCCAAGTAGACATCACCACACATTGCAATGAGGTCATCTACATTAATGGTGAATGTTCCACACTCTTCTAGGTTCTCACGAGCCTCTTGCCCTATTTGAAAGGCGAGGTCGTATTGTTCTTGGTCGCATCCACCAAAGTACCACTTTAAAAAATCTTGTTTGTTAATAGCCATAAAGCATTTAATTAGTTATCAGTGACCAAGCCCCTAAGGGCAGTAGTCAATACGCTTCCCGTATCACGTGGTTTCGCCCCATTTCAGGGGTCGTACCCGTAGGTACAGCTAGGTGAATGACCTAGCCTCATCAGACTGATTTAATTTCCATAATGTCAAAGAACGCTGAGGTCTTACCCTCACTTGCTTTAGCTAATCTACGAAACGTATTCCGTAAATCCTAACTTATTCACAACTTTATTCACATTCAGTATTAAGTACTGAGTATAAACACTTAAGGTAGTAATGCTAGGGCTTTTTGAGTTCTACCTAGCCATAGGTAATACACATAGTCATATGGCGCGTTTAAAGATTCAGCCAACTCAGTAAACAAACGTTCTCTTACGATGCTATCTCCAATACCAATGTATTCGTATACATCACTACCAACGTGTAGTACATTTAGCAATCCTGCAAACGTAGTGTTATCGTTAATTTCAGCACCTAACTCATCAGTTGGATAGGTCTCACAATAAAAATTCTTAATAGTCATAAAGCATTTAATTTAATTAGTTACGGACTGCCCTGAGGCAGTTTCGGGTGTGCTCACCCATCATCAGCGTAACAGCTATATCACTTCGTGTGATTCAAGGTACTCATCCCAAGAAACCACATCACCCGTGCTGAGTTCAAGGTAGAAACTTCCCTCTAAAACCTCATCGTAGAAGTCCCATTCAGTATAGTAGTACATTTCATCATCGTGGTACTTTTCTCTAAGTTCATCTATGGTTTCCCACTTGTACTCATCATCTTTAGCCCACTCCATAAGGTAACCATCCAAGTCTTTTTCGTACTTCAGGTAGATATCATCAAGAAGCAAAAAGCCATCATCAAAACCCTCACCTGATTCATCACATTTACGTGACCAAAATTGTTGCACCTTAAGTAGACCCTCAATGGCGTTAACTTTAGATTGAGCGCTCAAGTTGGTGTTGGATAGATTTATACATATCATCCCAACTTCATCCTCATCTAATTTACCTTGTCTTTCAAGGTCTTGTTGGGCGTAGGAAAATCGTAGTTGTAAATTTGTCATAAAGCGTAAAATTTAATTAGTTATACCACCAAAACCCGACCAAGTTTCCAAGATCAGGTGAGGTGCTGAGGTCTACAGCTAACTAGCTGAGCCCTTTTAAGTCGTTCTTAGCCTTTTTCAGGTACTTGTGGGTAGCCTGAGCAGATTGGAAATGTGCGTAGCTTTCACCGAGCGCAATGAGTGTATCTAACTCAGCACGTACACGGGTCAACTTTTGGTGAGCTACCTGAGGGGTAATGTGTTCCGCTGTTTGCTGACTCATTGAGTCTATCAGGCTGTTAACGGCATCACGCTCTTCAGCGTTTGAAACCTCGATGTATGCGTTACACACAGCTGAATTAAGAGTTGCGAATTGTTTCTCAGTTAAAGTGATAGTTTTCATAAAGCATTTAATTTAAGTTTAGCATTATTGCTACCGACCGGCGAACCGGTCACGCTCAGGGCCTAAAGCCTATTTAAAGTCCCCCTGAGGACTGCTACTCAGTATCAAATTTAAGTAGCATCTCACCATCTACTAGGCGAGGTACGTAATCCATATCTTCATCGGGTGACCATCTATTTTCAATGCACTCAAGTAAAGAGAATACACTGCCCGTTTTTGAGGTCATATCATCGGTCTCATAGAAGTCACTACGGAACGCTACGCTGTACTCAGGGAACGCTACCCATACACAGCCATCTTCACCTAGGGTAGGGTCTTCAAAGAATGTAATGCGCTGACCTAGGTCGTTCTTGAAGTCATCACTTGCATTTAGAATCGTAGCATCTAGGCGGTGCAGATTCAGTAGGTCTTCAGTTGGATTGATTGATTTCATAAAGCATTTAATTTAATTAGTTATACCACCAAAACCCCGCATTTATTTCAGTGCGAGGCGTTGGTGATATCGAGCTCTTACTACTCGTTGAATGTATCTAGATATTTGTTGTAGAATTTACTATATCCTCTATCGGTTACGCCTCTCAGCTGTAGCTTCTCCATAAGTATAGCGCGTAGCTTTTCAGCATCTTCTTGCGCATCTCTTCTAAAGACATCCAAATCCCCGAAGGCAACATCTACTGCCGATAGCAAAGCGCACAGCTCTTCTTGTGTGAATCTAGTGGTGAAGACATCTCTCGTTCCATCTTCGTGTGTGATTGCGTACTTTTTCATAAAGCAAATATTTAAATGGTTATGAGGCAAATGTACAATACAGCTATCATATACACAAGCATATCAACAAAATAATTAACAAAGGATAACCCTTAAATGTGCTGTATCTCAGGCTACGACTTACTCAAGGTTGAATGTCGTAAGGGGTAAAAAAAGTCTAGGAACGTGCGCCTCAGGTGTGAGAATGTAGGAATAGGTGTGTGGATGTGGGGTGGATTGGGTGTGAATGTGGGGGTGTGGATTGTTCCTTACCTCCCGTAAACAAAGGGCTAACAACATTCGGTTATCTTTAGCTGTTCTTAGCTGTATTTCCATAGCTGTGTTGTTGTAGCTGTTAGTGGTCAGCAACCTGAGTGAGCAAAAACCCGAAAACCTCAGGAACAAATCCAATCCATCGAGGGGGGTGGGTTCGCATATATGGTTCGGGGGTGCGCGATCGTGCGTGTGTATGTATATATAATCCCCCACTTATATATAACTCAACACAAATACATCCCACTTACATATAACTCAGCACAATATCAGATCAGCTGTCATTTGAGTTGATTAGGGGGTGTTTAGGGCGTGTTTAAGGGACTTACTGGGTATCTGTTGGGGGTAGGGTAGGGTGATGTAGGTTTTCGGCAGGGGTGTAGGCAGGGGGAAACAGCTAATTGCTGTTGAAGATGCAAGCGGACAACTGCTCTAAAAGCTGTTGGTAGCGAAGTATCTGTTGATATAGTTCTTGCCGCTTATACGGGAGTAGCTTAGCGGGCCTCTGTTTTGGACGACAGCCCGTACAGCTACCTTGTGTTGAGTAGGTAGCAACAAGGGTTCAAGAGGAAAGAACCCTGTTGCGTGGGTTTACTTAAGCGAAGTTACGGAAAATATTTTAGATTGTCAAGTCAGTGTTTACTGGGGGTACAGGAGGTTTAGGCAAGCCTAAAACTCTCAACTACGTCAGGTTTAGGTAAGCCTAAAACTTTTACCAACCCTCACAGCACTTTAACAGCTACAATATCTTTATTATCTTTGTACTCTATTGACAACGTAACCAGATATGAAAATAAAGAAATACGGTAAAGGCGGTAAGTACGATATGTACCAAAAGGGCGGTGGTGTAACCGTTACTAAGAAGATGGTTGATGATGAATTCAAGAAGACCTTTGAGAGTTCAGCTAACTTGACTAATGATCTAGCGCGTCAGCTTGCCAAAGGTGTTGACTCTAAGGGTATGCCATTAAAGCCAGCAGCTAAGAAAGCATTAGCAGCCGAGGTTAAAAAGCGTAAGGCTAAAGACCAAGCGATGAAGCCTAACTACCGTTACGTAGGAAGTAAGGTTCCGGGAGGTAAGAGCCCTAGTTTTAAAAAGGGTGGTAAGATGATGAAGTACTTGAAGGGCGGTCAAGCTAAACTTGATACCAACAAGGACGGTAAGATTAGCGGTGAAGACTTTAAGATGCTACGCGCAAAGAAGAAGTAATGAAGGCTAAGAAGTCTAAAACACACGAGATGGTAAAGGCTCCTTCTGGTTATCATTGGATGACAGAGAAGGGCCGCCACTATCTTATGGCGCATAAGGGAGAGTTTGTCCCACACAAGGGTGCATCACTAGAGGCTAAGTTCCGCATCAAAGCGAAGCACAGCTAATAATCTTCCTTTGCTCTAGGATCTGTAGGGACATTTATCTGTTCCTCCCCATCCATCTTACGGTAGAACTTACTTACCATAAGCCTACCCGTCTGACTCAATGCATAGCGTACACGATAGTTCATCTTAAGCTCATCCATAAACAGGTGGTCCTCACGAGTCTGTGATGGGCTCAACCTATCAAAGTGTTTATATATGTATCCCTTATTCATAAGGGGGTTGATTAACCGCTGGTACATATTGTGTCTTTGGTAGAAGTATGTATCGGCTACGTGGTCTATAGTAAAGAACTCTAGATCGTAAACAAAAACCATAAACCTTATCTCACTTTCCTTTAGGTCATAGTTCCTAGACATATCGCGTATGGCTAGGTTCAAGTATTTGAGGTGGTTGGATTTAATGTATCTGTCTTTGATAACAGAGAAATCACGAAACATCTTAGTTCGTGAGACTTCGCTCTTTGGCATAACGTTGAATTTAATATCTTTGTACAAAATTAATATTTATGAGCACGCTCTCAGGCACTAAGATAAAAGATAAGTTCGGTAACCTACTTCACGTCGAGGGAGGCTTAACCTCCTCGACTAAGAATGTAGAAGATGGAACGGGCGATGCATCAGCTCTTAAGCTGTCTACCACAGAGGTAGAGATCAATGGTACGCAGTCTTTTACCGCTGCACCGGCAACAGACAACTCAGAGCTTACAGCACTGCTTGTTAACGGTAGCAATGAGGTAGTTAAGCGCGAGCTTACCGCCAATGCATTCAGCACAGACCCTATAGTCCCTAGCAGAATTATCGCCAGACAAGAAGCAGATAGATCACTAACAGCTGGGGGCCCTGCTAGTCAAATGGGCTTTGCACCTATAGACAATTCAAATCCAGACGGATCCTACCAAGTGGGTAGTACAAGCCCTTATACATTCGCTACAGGAAGTATTACGGTAAGTGAAGCTGGTGTATACCGTATTGATATAGGCTTTCAGTTTAACGCTGTTAGCGTTTCTAACACAAACGTTACTACAACGGTTCTAGTAAACGGAGCAGCTATAGCCACAGCCTTAAGATCAAAGTCATCAACAGGACTGTCAATGGTTTCTTTTTACTATGCTAAGTATTTAGGAGCAGGAGATGTCATCACTGTTACAAACTTATCATCAGCCGGTAACGTTGTATTAAAAGCAGGATCGGCAGTAGAGGTACTAAAGATAGCATAATGAAAGAAGGCCACGAAGATTGCATCAGGGAAATACAGGAGCTAATGGTAGCGATTAACGAGACCATAGAGAAGTACGGACTTGAGAAAGAGGTAGTGGTAGCTTTAGCTGTTGGGTTTTTAAATTTAGATGAAGCAACTCTCTCTCCTAATGAAGAAGAGATAACGGTGCGTATGAATCTATTATCTTCTATAACAGTTGAAGATGAAGAAGAGCTGGACGATGTGTTATCATACATCCTTGATGCTTATAGAATTGAACAAGAAAGTAATCCTAGTAATATAAACTACTGGATTAACCGTATGAAAAATAACGGGGACATAAATTAAATAAAATGATTCGTAAAATTATTATAGGGGTAGACCCCCTAAAGGCTATGGCTTACTATGTAGGCCAGAAAGCTGGAGACTCTAAGGTTGACGCCATTGTTTTAGATGAGGCGTACCTACACAAATTCAAAGAAAAAAGATACTTGGTATACATCAAGCACCCTGAGGATGGCGTAATGCTATGGAAGAGTGTGGAGAATGTACCTGTACTCATAGAGTACGACCTTAACTTTTAATTAAATACATATGCGTAGTTTATACGATTTCTTCGTTAAGATGCCTAAGGCCTTTAACGATGAGGTAGAGGTGGGCGATACATCCATCTATATTGATCCTAAGTGGAATGAGTTTGAAAACCGCAAGCAGTGTGCTGAGGTTGTAGCCATCCCCGAGAAGTACGACACCCCTGTTAAGGTTGGTGATACTATCTACTTCCACCACCACGTAGTTATATCTAATGAAGGCCGAGGCCAACGTATTGATGAGGATATCTATACTGTAAGGTTTGACCCTAACAACAGCCACGGCACACAGGTCTATGCTTATAAGGACCAGCACACGGGTGAGATTGAGCTCATTAGTGAATGGGTATTCCTAACACCTGAGGAGCAAGCATACGAGCAGGTTAGCGAAAGCGGTATTATCATTGACCTTGAGAAGCCTAAGTTCAACCAGTACGGCTATGTACTCTATGACTCAGAGGCAGTACAACAGCTAGGCCTTAAGAAGGGTGATAAGGTGATGATTATGAAGAATGCCGACTATAAGATGGAGGTAGAGGGCCAAGAGGTTTACCGCACGCACATTGATCATATCTACGCTACCGGATTCTAATGGGACGCAAGAAGCAATTCAGCAGCGTTAAAGCGGGTGAGGAGCTGTTGGAAGCTATGGCACAGGCCATACGCAATATCACCGAAGAGATAAAAAGACCTATAGACACAGAGCAATCAGGCTCTGGTCGTAGGGCTGAGCTTAAGAGTATTAAGGAATCTGCTTTAGATGCCAAGGAGTTAATCACTGAGTATCAGAAGCTTGAGACAATGATAAAGGAACTAAAGGAGACCGGAGGCATAGAAGCCGAAAGGGATTTCTCTGGTGGGTTCTCAGAACAATACGCTAAAAGATAATGGCTGGACTCAAGGACATAGAGGGCTATGAAGAGAAGGTAATCAACATCTGCCCGCAAGATACTGCGGGTGAGATCATTGAGATTGCTGACTTAGCTATACAGCTACCTAAGGTCCCGGCAAAGAAGGACATACTGTACCACGATAAACCCGTAGAGGAGCAGCGCTGGGTACGTCAGGATATGCCTGTTGAGCTGTCCCGTATCGGTAGTATGGACGAGTGGTATGATATGCCCAAGGAGTTCAAGAAGAAACACGAGGGGTATATTAAGCGTGAGTTTGACCGCCGCAAGAACGGGCTATGGTTCTACAACAACGGTAAACCTACATACCTTACTGGTGCGCACTATATGATGCTGCAGTGGAGTAAGATAGATGCCAGCTTCTATGGCTACTACCTTAAGTTTCAGAGAGATATAAACTACCATATGGAAGCTTGCTTCGTTGACCCGCGATGTGCTGGACAGCTGTACACTAAGTGTCGACGTTCTGGTTACACCAACGTCGCCGCTAGTAAGGTTGACGATGTAGGTACTTCTACCTACGATGTAACTGTTGGTATAATGTCTAAGACGGGTAAGGATGCACAGGAGAACATCTTTATGAAGAAGGTGGTGGGTATGTACAGACACTACCCATTTTTCTTCAAGCCTATACAGGACGGTACTACCAACCCACGTACAGAGCTGGCGTTCCGTGAGCCCTCTAAGAGGATCACGAAGAACAACAAGATCAGCTCCAAGGGTCAAGCGTTAAACACTATCATCAACTGGCGTAACACCACATCCAATGCATATGACGGTGAGAAACTTAAGCTGTTGTTTATTGATGAGGGTGGTAAGTTTGAACGTCCAGAGGATATCCTTGAGGTATGGCGTATACAGCGTACGTGTCTTATGGTAGGTCGTAAGTTTGTAGGTAAGGCTATTATAGGCTCTACAGTAAACCCGTTGGATAAGGGCGGTAGAAACTACCGTGACCTATGGGATATGTCTAACCCGTTGGATAGAAACTCCAACGGCAGGACCAAGAGTATGCTGTACAGAATATTTGTACCGGCCTATGAAGCACTAGAAGGATTCTTTGATATCTATGGCAACCCCGTGGTTGAAAACCCCGAGGAGCCAATAATGGGTATTGATGATGAGATCATAGAAATAGGATCTAAGACCTACTTGAAAAATGAACGCAAGGGATTATCAGGTGATAGCAATGAGCTTAACGAAAGTATACGACAGTTCCCTTTTACAGCTGAGGAAGCCTTTAGGGATTCCACTAAGTCTAGCCTCTTCAATATTGCTAAAATCTACGAGCAAATAGAGTACAATCAAGACCTGTACCCACAGCCTGTGGTGCGTGGTAACTTTGTATGGGAGAACGGTAAGCAGGATACACAGGTTATATTCAGGCCCGATGTCAACGGCAGGTTCCGTGTGGCTTGGTTGCCACCCGTAGAGCTGCGTAACAAGGTAGTTATAGAGCGCGGTAAGAAGTCTCCCGCTAATGACTGGCTAGGTGTAGGGGGTGTGGATAGCTATGACCTTGATTCTACTGTTGATGGTAGGGGCTCTAAGGGTGCATACCATTTGTACAACAAGTTTAATATGGCGCACCCCTCTAATATGTTTGTAGTGGAGTATGCCTCACGTCCACCACTAGCTAGGATATTCTATGAGGATGTGCTTATGGCTGCTGTATACTATGGGTATAAAATACTAATAGAGAATAACAAGTACGGTATAGCAAGGTACTTTGAATCAAGGGGCTATGATGACTACTTGATGGACAGGCCCGATCATCTTAAGTCAACAGCTAGGGTAGCTGTTAAGACTAAGGGTATACCCTCTAACTCTCAGGACGTTATACAGGCTCACGCTCAGGCTATTGAGTCTTTTATACACGACTATGTAGGTATGAATGAGAACGGGGACTATATGCCTATGTACTTCAATAGAACCCTAGAGGACTGGATCAACTTCCGTATAGATAACCGTACACAGTATGACCTTACCATCTCGGCAGGGCTAGCTCTACTAGCTGCACAAAGAACTAAGAAGAAAAAAGTAAAGGCTAAGTTTGACAACAAGACCTTCTTCCGCAAGGGCAAGTCTATCCAGCGTTAATAAAATCGTTATATTTGCAGTTGATAACGATTCAGCGAAACGATGAATGATTACAATAAATCTACTTTTCCAGACCCGCTAGCAGCTACGGAGGAGAAAGTACAGAAGGCATACGGATTAGCTTATGCCAAAGCTTTAGTTGCTCAATGGGGAGGCGTAGACACTGAAGGCAGCTTGTATCGCAAGCGCTTCAAGGAGTTTGAAACGGCCCGTCAGTACGCCAATGGTACTCAAGATACTTCTATCTATAAGCAGATACTTAACTCTCTTGATGCAAATAATGGCGACGGCACTATGATGACGTTGGACTGGACACCAGTACCTATCGTCCCTAAGTTCGCAAAGATTGTTGTTAATAAAATCATCTCATCATACCGATACCCACAGGTAGAGGCTATTGACCCGTTATCACAGAATGAGAAAGACATCAAGAAGAAGAAGATTGCCTTGCGTATTGAGAACAAAGAAATGTTCCAAGAAGCAAAAGCTGCAGGTCTTAACGTTGATGTAGATCCAGACAAGCTACCACAAACACCAGAAGAGGTAGAGATATTCCTAGACACTAATATTAAGACTGACGCAGAGATTGCTGCACAGCTAGCTACCAATATGACGCTAAGCTGGAACAACTTTGATGAGCGTGTATATCGCCGTAACGTTGAGGACTTAGTGAACTGTGGTATGGCTGTTACCAAGCGTAGCAATGATCCTAACTACGGTATACAAGAGGAGTATGTAGACCCTGCTTACTTCCTTCATAGCCACACAGACGACCCTACGTTCTCTGATATGATTTATGCTGGACACCTCAAGCGCATCTCTATACAGGAGCTTAAGCGTTTGGCTGGTGATCAGTTTACTGAAGAGCAGTACCAAAAGATAGCTAAGACCGTAATGAACAAGTACGGCAATAACGCTTCACGTTTTGTAGACAACTACTACGACCAACGTCTAGGCCGTTATAACTACGGCTACGACGAGTTCACCCTAGAGGTGTTAGACTTTGAGTTCCTATCTGTTGACTCTATGGTGTATGAAAAGAAGGAGTCGCGCTTTGGGAACATTGGTTTCTACTTCAAGGGCAACAGCTACGAAGCACCAAAGAATAGCGTGTACGATAGAGAGCCTGTACAGATGAACAATGCTACCATCTACGGTGGTATGCACATTGTAGGTACAGAGTATATCTTTAACTACGGACAGAAGAGCAACGTACCTAAGAACATTCACGACCTTACTAAGGCTCGTATGTCTTACTCAGTTGTAGCTACGAATATCCGCAATATGATTCCTAAGAGCCTAGTTTCTAGCGTCATAGGATTTGCAGATCAGTTGCAGCTGTCCCACCTGAAGATACAGCAGGCTATTGCTAAGAGTAAGCCAGACGGTATCATCATTGATATTGAAGGACTTGAGAATGTAGACCTAGGACGCGGTGGTGATTTACAACCGCTAGAGATCCAAGACATCTACGAGCAAACGGGTGTCTTCTACTACCGTAGTAAGAATCCTGAAGGTGGTTTCCAAAACCCACCTGTGCAGCAGATAGACAACCGCATTAGAAACATCAACGAGCTTATCGCTCTATACAACCACTACCTACGTATGATCCGTGATGCTACGGGTATCAATGAGGTAATGGACGGTACCACACCTAAGGGTGAGGCACTTGTAGGTGTTAACCAGATGGCTGTTGCTGCAGGAAACAACGCTCTATACGACGTTACCAACTCATCTATGATCTTATACCGGAAGGTCTGTGAAGACATCTTAAAATGTCTACAGATCCTTCCTGCAGAGTCTGTACTATACAAGGTGTATGAGAAGGCTATAGGTAAGACTAATATGAGTGTGCTCAATAGCTTTAGTGATTTACCGATGTACAACTTTGGTATTCAGGTGATGACTGACCTCAACGATAGAGACCGTCAGTACTTAGAGCAGAACATTCAGATTGCATTGTCTCAAAAGGAGATTGATCTAGAAGATGCCATAGCTGTTAGAAACATTAAGGATGTGGACCAAGCTGAGAGGTTGCTAGTTATTCGCCGTAAGAAGCGTATCGCTCAGCAGCAGCAATTGCAGCAGGCAAACATCCAAGCACAGGCGCAAGCAAATGCACAGGCGGCACAAGCCTCTATGCAGGCTGAGGTTCAGAAGGAGCAGGCGCTTATGCAGTTAGAGATGCAGAAGAAGCAGATGGAGTTTGAGATGAAGGCTCAGTTAGCACAGCTAGAACACCAGATGAAGATTGAGCTTGAACAGCTTAAGGGTGAGTACGGTATTGCTGAGCAGCAGATTGAGAGCCGTGTGAAGAGCTCTGCTGAAACAATGAAGGAAGACAGGAAAGACGATAGAGTCAAGAAGCAGGCGGTTGAGCAGTCAAAGCTCATTAGCCAGCGTAAAGGTGATCGTGGAGAGCTTCCTGAGGATCAAACAGATATGTTGATATAATAATTACCTTTGTCAAGTATTTGACACTTGATACTTGACAACTTAAAACTTGATATACAATGGCTTACGAAAACGTAAACGCAACCCCTAACTTCCAACGCCAAGTTCTTGGCCAGAAGGGATTCAGAAAACTCAGAGGCGGTACTTCAGGAACTGCTGGAGAGTTCTACCGTGCGATCACTGTACTTGCAGACGCTAGCATCACATTAACCTCAGAGGCAGGTGATGACTTAACTACAGAGACTGTAGCTGCAGGTATCACTATCTACGGATTGTTTAGCAGCATTACTGTTGTTAGTGGTGATGTCCTTGCATATATAGCATAAGCTATGTTAGGTCTAGGTTTATCATTAACCACTGGAGGGGTAATAAGCTCC
>Ga0208667_1000781_pt1 | contig 12795 bp, 26 predicted proteins | sample 11BtaG_FD_184085 | JGI IMG/M metagenome (GOLD analysis project Ga0208667, IMG submission 184085) | Marine viral communities from the Subarctic Pacific Ocean - 11B_ETSP_OMZ_AT15265_CsCl metaG (SPAdes) (version 2) | ecosystem: Environmental > Aquatic > Marine > Oceanic | place: Pacific Ocean... | reverse complement strand
CTTGTATTGACTTCTTTAATTTTTCAAACTTTTCATCTCTAATATATCTTGGATTATTAGGATTTGCTTTTAGGTCTTTTAATTTTACTTTCATTTTAAAAATTTATCATATAATTTAACAACGTGCTTATAGATGCACTTACCACAACTTACATCTGGTCTATATCTAAAGTTCTCTTGGCATAGCTCTATAAATTCATTATATAAACTTGGGTCAAGTCTGCCACCTTTCATATTATAGATAGCTCGTATTCTTGTTTCTAATTCCTCACTCATAATGATTGTAAGCGTTTTTCGTTCTCTTTTGTTATATCGTGTTTAATTGTTATGTCCTCTTTTAGCTTTAAGCCTAAATCTACTTGCATTGTGTGGTTGCCTTTAATCTTCTTAATTGCAGAAGCCCACTCATTATTATATACCTTTAGGCTATTTTTATTTGTCGATAGCAAAGTATAAGGTTCTACTGCCGACACCATTACTGGCTTTGCAAAGTGTCCAGCCTCAATCATTTTTAGCTCAGATTTGCAGCTATTAAATACATTATCTTGCAGAGGTATTACACATATACCACAATGTTTATAATCATCAGCATAGCTCTGTATATCGCTAATCTGTTTTTTTATAGCTTTCATTCGCTTAGGTAATCTTGGAGCTTTAATTAATAGCTTACTATCGTCAAAAGCGTTCCCTAATAGCTTTAAATCTTTTAAGTGAGTAGTACCACCAGAATAAAAGAACGTATCAAAATTAAGGCTCAAATCATCGTAAGCATATTGTTTTTCTGTTGGGTCTAAAGCGTTCTTAATTACTACAATATTTTTATTATATGGCTTTACCTTATCTGCGAGTATAGAAGTTGTTGTCCATATCTGGTCAGCTAACTTTAAATTCTTGACAATACATTTATCAAGGTTACTTTTTTGGTAATAGTATCGCATTGGATGTCCTTTTGGCAATACCCAATAATCGTCTATATCACAAATAACTTTTATTCCTTTTGCTTTTAGCTTTAAAAATGTTTCCTCTGGCTGCAATAGCCCAGATATATTCCTATTGTATACAACGTGAGTAACTCCTTCTAAGTTATTAAAAAACTCATCATCTTTATTGAGCAATACAACTACCTCAATACCATAATCTCTCTGCATCTTAGCAAATGGCATAAGCAACCTATGATAGCTCACTCCGTTAATACCTCTTATAATAACTGCTATCTTAATCTTATTCTCGTACATTATCTTAAATTGTTTTTTAGCTTTCGTATAGTCATCTCTAAGCGTTCTATAACCAATAGACGCACCCTTGTGTATTTGGGTTAAGGTTTCTCCATTACTAATGGCTCTTAGAATATTTGCGTAATAGTGATTCATCCTATCAAGGACTTGCTCGACTTCTGGATGCTCTGAGTTTTCGTTATCAAAGTAAGGGTCTTGCTTCTTGCATTTCTTTAAATATTGGTTACGCATAACCATTGCAAAATAGCCTTTAAGGTTTTCAATAGGAGGCTTAGACAAACATATTTCAAACGCAGTAGAGATTAGCTCCTCTGCTTCCAGCTTATTGCCAGTAAGTTTAAGAGCATAATCTCGTATGCTATCATCAAAATATATCTGTTCTAATTTCAAAAGGGTAGGCTTTCCTCTGAGGTAGCCATTTCCTTCTTTGGTTCTGGCTTCCAAGTATCAAGCTCAACGTATGGCTTTCCACTTTTACCGATGTTAATTTTAAGATTGACCCATCCTTTGTCTTGGTGTTTCTGAATAAAGGCAATAGCGTCATCAGCTTTTAAGCTAAGACCACCTACCACCCACTCTGGTGAATTAGGATTCATTTTAAACATAAATCCGTCTGCGAAAGTTTTTTCTTGTTTGTTCATATTATTTATTTTCGTTTATTATCATTGACAAAAGTACTGCATAATTTGCTAAATCCAAAACGCTATCTTCTATACTCTCGTTATTAGGTTCTTGGTTTGAGTTAATCAATACTCCTAATCTTGCAACTTTAGTAGATATTAGGTTTAAGCAGTTAGTTCTTGCATCTCCTCCAGCAATAGCTCCAGCTAATTTAAAGTTAGATAACCTATCCTCATTAGCGTAGTCATCGCCCTTGCTAAATAATGTTTTTCGCATCTCTCCAGTCATATAACCGAAGTGAGCCATTTGTTCTTTTTTAGTCATTTATTTCTTTATTTAATTTTACTTCTTGTAGTTTCCATTCGTGTCGTCTTGCGTGTGGAATTTTGTGCCTTGTCATTAGCCGATTAAATAGCACATCTTTCTCAGCTATATTACCATAGACCTCTGAGCTAATTACTTTCTTAGCTCTCATTGCAGTTACTTGATATAATCCTTTCATATTAATCTATATTACAAAAACACTCAAACGATGGGTCGCCATCAAATAAACCTTTTTGCAACTCGCTTTTTTCTTTTATTTGTTTGTAAGTTATTTCTTTTTTAAATTGATTTTTATTTTCTTTATCTATCCACCATTGAAATAAGTCTGGGCGTTCTTTTGCAATTATAGATAATTTACCTTTACCTTTTAAGAAACACCCATCACAATTTCCATAAGGGTCATTTACATTTAGATTAAAATCTTGATTACTCCACCATTTTAATACATCATCCTTTGTTGTTTTCCATTTAACAAGAGGATGTTCTATTTCCATATATTGTGGCAACTTAGATGTTTTCCCCCATCTTCTCGGCTCATCATACCTTATACCGACATAGTGATTCCATTCTTTAACATCTATACTTTTTGCCCATCTTTTTAGTGTATTAATTTTCATCTCCTTTGTGCAAAACCTCATCATCGTATTAGGTAACGCACCCTTATTCCAAGCAATCAACTCGTCAAAAGGTCTGCCATTACGTGATGCAGTTTTATAATCTACTACGTCAAAATTATTTCCGTATCTATACTCAAGCCAAACTATATTTAAATTCCAACGCTTATCGCATTCATTTATAAAGTCTAAAGTTTCTGGCATTTCTTTGCCAGTATTTTGAAAAGTTACAATATAATCAGACAAACCCTCATTAATCAAACGCTTTGTCATATATGCAGAAGTTCTACCACCACTAAAATTTATTATATTCATAACTTATCGTGTTTTCTGTGGCATTCTCTGCATCTTACCTTAATATTATTTACATCCCAAGCCAGTTCCGTTCGCCTTGTTTTCTGAGCTTCGTCTACTGATATGTTATGAGAGCAGTCAAGCCTAACTCCATTTGATTTTAGGCAGTCGGTACAAAAATTGTAGCCGTACTCCCAGAATTGTTCGCTTAAAGCATTTGCCTTCGCTTCGTGTATCCTTCTATCTATGACGCTTTTAGCTACTCGTTCATCGTCTGACGTATAGTAGTGGTTCATATTGTATGCAAGTCTATACAAATTGTTTATAATTCCCTAATATTTTTATCAACATTAATTTTGTTTTTCAGATTATCTATATGGTTTTCAAGCATTTTAATCCTCTGTAATTGATTTGTAAACTTATCATAAAATTCGTAATTCTGCTTCTCTAAATAACAAGTATAGTGCATTAAACTATTGAGTTTATCTACGCTATTTTGTTTATTTTGATTAACTGGTTGCTTCATTAACTTAAGTTCTATGCTTGATATTACTTGTCTTGCTTCTTGTATTATTTTGCTATCGTTAAAAGGGGTCATTTGTGTTGTGTGTTATTGGTTTTATTGGGTCTGTTATCTTCTCTTCATTGCCATAGGCATAAGTCTTTTTATTATATACTGGGTCAAACTCATAAAAGCGTTGTTTAGCCCAATCCATACTTAATAATACCTCTCCTCTTTGCCCATAATGTTTAGGCTTAACTTTATCTATTGTAACCTTATAAGGCTCGTGATTATCCTTAGAGTTTTTATGTACTACTACAATGTTTCTACCATTGTTATTCCACTCTGAGCCTCCCATCAAATCATATACGCTTGGCTTTTTTACATTACCATCTTTTACTTGTTTAGGGTCTGGGTTTTTAGGGTGTATAATTATAAAAGAATGCATCTTATTTACTTCCATAAACCTATTTCTAATAGACAATATCTTGCGTAAATACTCTGGCTTAGTTGGCTCTCCTTTATGAGCTAAATAATTCCAGCTATCTATTACTGCCGAATTGCATTCGTTCTCCTTAGCGTAATTCCAGAATGCTTCTGGCTCAATGCTATGCTCTGCTGATATAAACTTAAATTTATCAAGTAATTGGCTTGAATATTTGCTTATTTCCTTCTCAGTAATTGTATTAGGATAACCTTTCTCAAATGTTTTGCCAGTCATTTTATGCAGTAAGTTGGATATTACTTCCGTGTCGCTTCCATCGTCTGGCATATAAACGCAATGTCTCCAATTTTGATTAAGGGTTAAGCCCATCATAATCTCTTTTAAAAATAAAGACTTACCGAAAAAAGGGTATCCAGTAATATCTGTACAACCACCCTTAACAAATGTTAGTTGTTCGTCAAAAGCGTTTAAACCTACTTTACTTCCCTCTGGTATTCCGTTCTTATGCAAGTGGTATAATTGCTCTAATATTTCTCCGTTAGATTTTATCATAATATTTGAGTTTTTATTTTATAGTCCCCCATATTAACAAATCTCTCTAACTTATCTGGTCGAGTAATAAACTCTAATGTCAGATATTTATAATTAGTATCTAAGTGATGTTGGTCTTTAGATGCGTTGCGTAAAGCGTTTACTATATCCTCTTTAGTATAACCCTCTTTTAATCTTGCTTTTAATTGCTTCTTAGCTTTTTCTGGTATAACTCTTGCTTTCTTTCCTAAAATAGAATTAAACACACTTAGCAATTTATTGCTATCTATATTTAATTTAATTTCCTTTCCTTTACTTTCCTTTATAGCATTGCGACTGTTATGCGACTTGGATGCGTTCGCATTGCTACCCCATCTTTTTTCTGCTGACTGCTTGGCTTTCAACGATTTAGACTCCCTAAGTTCTAATCTTTTTTGTATAGAAATGCTGCTAAAAGTATCATTTTTTATCTTAAATAAATTAAAACTTTCTACAACTTTTTCTACTAATTCACTTGAGCAATGATAATCGTAACTTATACGAGCATAATCGCACTTTAATACATTGTCGTTTTGATATAAGTCCTCAATAATTGCCCAGTAGATTCCATAGCCTTCCATACCAGTCTGATAAATCAGCTCTTTAATTTTCTCATCAGCTCTCGTGGTATAATCGTGGCTGAAATAAAATGTTTCTTTCATATAAATTTGTTTTGTGAGGGCAAATATTAAAAATTAATACATATAAAAAAAAATATATTTTTGTAATATGGAAATAATATTAAAAGACCTACCTAAAATTTCACTAAATAAATGGTACGCTGGGATGCATTGGACTAAGCGTAAGAAAATAAAAGATAATTATACGCTAATAGTAAAAAGCCAGTTTAATAAAACGCTGCCAAAGACAAATACTTATAACACAGAATATCACTTTACATTTAAATCAAGAGCATTAGATGCTTCTAATTGTGTTGCAATGGTTAAAATGATTGAAGATATAATCTTTGAGAATGATAGCTATAAAATAGTAAAGAGCATACTAATTACAAGCGATAAAGGGTTAGAGGATTCTGTCAAAATAAAAGTTTTTTAAAAAAATTTGTTTGGTATTTAATATTTTGTATATATTTGCAATACAATAAAAGGGTAAAAGAGTATTAGCCAAGCAATCCGACCTACAGAGAAAGCAGCAGCTTCGGAAACCAAACCTCCCTTTTATTTTTAAAACAAAACAAACACAATAACAAAATGAAAGAAACAATTAAAAAAGAATTAGCAAGTCACATCTTAGATAAGATTGATGACGGAGTGTTAACAAATGATAATAGAGATGAATGGCATCATTTATGTTTTAATCAAGACTATTACATTATAGGTTATTACCAAGCCGAACAATGGTTAAAAGAACATAACATTAATGTTTTTGAAGCTATAGCAGAATGCCAAGAGTATGAAGAAAGAAATTTCGGTGAGTGCCAAAGGTATAACAATGCTGAAAAATTAGTAAATATGTATGTTTATATTTTAGGTCAAGAATTATTAAATGATTGTTATCATATAGAAAATGTAAAAAGTTTAAAAGAATTTATTTGTATAATATGAAAGAACCAATTTTAAAAGTATTATCAGCATTTATGCCATTATCTTTATGGTGTTGTGCAGTAGAAGAACCAAGAGCAGCATCAATATTATTCCTTATTGGATTATTTGCAGCCTTAGAATTAACCTATATAAAAACAAGAAAATGAAGTTAGATAAATACGATATATGGGAGATAACCTATATACTAAAAAAAGAAAAAGAATTAATGGAGCAAAAAGCTAAAGAGTGGATGAACGATGACGAGGATGATAAATCAATTAGCTTGATGTGCCTAAATAAAGCAAAAAAATTAACCGAAATTATTTTTAAATTAAAACAATATGAAATATACAAAAACAATATCGACAGAGCTTAAAGACATTTTAAAGTCTTGCACAAGTGTAGAGCAGCGTAAATTAGTAGCCAGTAAACACCAAATATCTATACACACTTTAAATAGCGTTATAGAGGGAAAAAGAAAGGTTAATCTGAATAATCAAAACTGCGTTACCGACTTGATGCGAGTAGCAGTAAATAACGCTAAACAAATGCACTACTCATTATTAGATTATTATCAAGACCTAAGACAATTATAAAAGAAAAAGCCCTCTTGGTCTGGAGGGCTTTATAATAAAAACAATAAAACTATTGTTCACACAAAACAAAGGACAACATTAACAAGAAAAAATTTAACTAAATAAACATTATAAGAACATTTTAATTATATTTGTAATATGAATTTATACACAAAACTAAACGAAGTCAAAAAAGAGATAGGAGCTATTTCTAAAGACTCAACAAACCCCTTCTTTAAATCAAAGTATTTTGATATCAACTCGCTACTAAAGCACGTTGAACCATTACTGCAAAAGAATGGACTGCTATTACTCCAACCTATTGTTAAAGGAGAGGTATTTTCTGAGATAGTAGATATTGAATCTGGAGAAAGCGTTACCAGTTCGATACCATTACCTCAAATGGATGACCCACAGAAGCTCGGAAGTGCCATAACCTACTACCGAAGATATACCCTACAATCGCTTTTAGGATTACAAGCTGAGGATGACGATGCTAACTCAGCCAGTCAAGCTACAAAGAGCCAGAAACAATGGGTAAACAAAGACGATAAGATTTGGAGTGCAGCAGTAGACAAAGGAGTAACCCTTACAGAGCTAAAAAAGCACTATTCAATTAGTAGAATTAACGCAGAATTATATCCATTCAAATGAAATTATTTAAAGCAAGAGCTTCCAGTAGTGGTAAGCTAATGACAAAGCCTCGTTCAAAAAGCGAGGTATTGTCTAAAACTACTAAATCATATTTAGAGGAATGGACAAAGGAGCAGATATACGGAGTGCGTAAAAACATCCAATCTAAATACCTAACCAAAGGTAATGAAGTTGAGGATGATGCGATTAATTATGCCTCTGCTGAGAAAGGTTGGTTATTCGCTGAGAAAAACGAAGAGTATTTTGAAGATGATTATTTCTGTGGTACTCCAGATGTTATACTTGAGGATAAGATTATAGATATAAAATCAAGTTGGGACTGCTTTAGCTTCCCCCTATTCTATAATGGCATACCAAATAAAGACTATTATTATCAGCTCCAAACGTATATGCACCTAACTGGTAAGCATAAAGCTCAATTAGTGTATGTTTTAATGAACACACCAGAGGAATTAACCTTTGAGGAGAGCCACGACTATACAGAAATAAATAGTAAGTATCGTATAAAGACCTTTGATATAGAATATGATGAGGATGTTATGCAAGAGATGCAATTAAAAGTAGAACAATCAAGAGAATATATCAATGAAATTAGTAAAACACTATAAAACAGAAAATCAAGATTACCTATTTATTCGCAATACGCTTAAAAAAGGGTACACCCACCTTAATACTATCTTAGGATTGTGCAGAAAGGTCGGTATGGTAGAGGCAAATAGAAAGATAACTGACCTTGTTAAAATGGGTCAGATAGAACAAGTAGCTATAAAAGACGAATATGGAGATATTAAGTATAAATATTACCCTAAGCAAGATAAGCCCTCTTATTATTCGGCTGCTGGGATTGAAAAGTTAGGAGGATGGCAAAGCGATAGTTTCTTAAAGGGTAGATTAACCTTTGATAAGTTGCTAAATTGTATATCTAAATACTACAATATACCCCAAAGAGAGATACAAGGAGTTAAAAGGCATCGAGAAAAGGTTATATGTAGGCAAATGTTTTGCTATATTGCCAGAGATAATATGCCTAATAGCTCTCTAAAAACTATTGGAGCTGCTTTAGGAGGCAGAGACCACTCAACAGTCATACACTCAATACAACAAGCTGCTGACTTAATGCAATATGATAAACAATTTAAGAAAGATTACACCAGATTAAACGAATTTATAAAAACAAACTTATGAACATCACAAAAGAAGTAAAGCAATTATTGACTACAAACCCAGAAATGAGAGATAACCCTAAAAAACTGATTAGACGAGCCTTACAAAATGCTTACGGCGTTAACGTATTGTCTGCTATGATTATCGCTGAGTATTACAAAAATGTTTTAACAATTACCAGAGCATCTCGTAAAATTCAACAAGATTACGAAGAGCTAAGGGGCAAAGAATGGGCAAAGCGTAAAGGCATAAAAGCCGATATAGTTAAAGCTAAATTAGGATACAAATGAAATTAATTTTAATTGTGTTAAATGTTGGTTTATTTCTGACTACTTCCTCAATGGGAGTAGTTAGGAGTATTCCTAAAAACAATTTAATAGACGCTATAATTTACGTTGAAAGCAGAGGAGATATAAAAGCACATAATATCTCAGAGGATGCAGTAGGGTGTTTACAAATTAGACCTATAATGCTCCGAGAGGTTAATAGGCTTTTAGGATATAACAAATATCAGTTGTCTGATAGGTGGAATAAAGTAAAATCCATAGAAATGTTTAACGTAATTAAACAAAACACCACAAACCCAACCAATGAAAAGTTAGCCAGAAATTGGAATGGCGGTTGGAATGGATATAAGAAACAATCAACACTTAAATACTGGCACAAAGTCAAACAACAATTATGAATAAACACATTTTAATCTACGCAATTATTACTATTATAGTTCAAATCGTTATAATAACAGATTTGCTTTCTAAACGCGGCAAACTGGAAACAATAGAAACGATTATCGAACAACCAAAGCTAACCGATATTGACGGACTGCTTAACGAGATAGATACACTACAATTAAAATCAGATACTATTAAATTATATTATGAACGCAAGACAAGTAATTACCATATTTTGCCTCGTAGCGAACGTATTCGCTTATTCGCAGATAGAATTAACAGATAATAAAGGAGATACCCTTATTTGCATAACTTATCCTCAAATGGATAGAATCTATACTGAGCTAATACAAAAAGATAGCTTAATGGCTCAATCACAAATAAGCCATTTTAAAGAGCTTAAATATATCGAGCTAATAGATAACACTAAAAAAGATATAAACTCGCTTAAAACGTATATAAATGGCATTGAAGAGGATAATAATGACTTGTTGACCATATCAAAAATACAAGAGCATAAAATTAAACGTAACAGAAAGATAGGTTTAGTTATGCTCGGAATAATAGTTTTACAAGCAATATTATGAACAAACAAATAGCAATAGAATTAAAAGAACAAGCTGAGATAATTGCAAAAAGATTTTCTAATCACAATAGAGAAGGGAATTATAATAATGAAACATTTGCAATAGATGAAATAATACCAATGTCAGACCATACTGCCTCAGTAGTATTTAAGAAAGATACTGGTAAATTAGCAGCAGCTTTTTTTTATTATATTCCTAAAGGTTATTCTAAGGGTTGGAAGTATTTTTTTCCTACTGATTCGCATATAAATGGATTGTCGTCTTTCCACTTCTTTAAACTCGAAGTAGAACGTAAGAATTATGACAAAAACTTTTAAAGCTCTAATTTTATAGCATTATCAATATCTAAAAAAGCTATTTTCTTTAATACGTTTTTATTATTGGCAAATTGAGTAGTAGCTCTTAGGCTTTTAAATATCCATTCTGGCTCTATTTCTAACAAGTCAAATGAATAAATACCCTCTGGAGTAGAGTTAATGTACATAGGTATATCTAAATGCTTACCAGCTTCAAATATCATAGCATCATATTTACTCTTTTCAATTAGTAAGCTATCATAATGCTTCCTTCTGCATTTAAGCTCAATACGATGTCTAAACTTAGGAGAGTAACAATCCCATCGGCTCATTTGATTTTTTGCCTTAACTAAGTCAAAGTAAACAAACTCCTTTAACCAGTCAAATAATTGCTCTTCATTCCACATTACCAGCTTCTGTATTCGCCTATATCGTAATGAGTGAAAGTTGGGTATCTACCTAATCCACCCTCTTTAATCTTTCCGTCTTTTTGTAGTTGTTCTACTGCATCTTGAACAATTCTTGGAGTTATATTCATTCTAAAGTCAGCAGCACTTGCAGTTAAATGTTGGCTCTTTTTAGCTCCACCTACTGATTTATTATACGCTGGTGTTCTATAACCGCTATTTATCTTGATAGCAAAGTTTCCGAAATGTTCTCTAATTACTTCTAAGTTATTCATCAACTCTTGTACATTGCTATAAAATTCCTCTGGTACTGGTGTTCCATCATTACAAGCAAACTCTTCTAACTTAAAATGTTTAGAGCTTGGAATCTTTACGCTTTTTTGTTTACTATTTTTTTTCATAATTGATTGTTATTGTGAATATGAACATATACAAAGTTATGGTATTATAGCTGAATTCCTCATCAGCACTCACATACTCCCAACCTAATGCAAGTCTGTCGTGTGGATAATGTCCAGTTATGTATATCTCGTAATTCAATTATAGTTGTTTTTTAACTTTTTTCAGATTGTTGATAATTTCTAACATCTTAGCAATCATAGAATAGCCCTTAACTGCTTCAAAACTTTCGTCTATTGATTTTGCTTCATTAATTATTAGCGTTAATGCAATAACCTTTGTAGCCATAAACTCCACATCTACAAGATTAGATATAAGCGAGTTGATAATAAATACATCTGAGCCATAAATCATCATTACTGCACCGACATACGATATTAACTTTGGTACTAAACCAGATCTGAATGCTTTGCTTGATAATTTCTCGCCTAAGTTCTTAGCTTTCCAGATACCAAATCCAGTATCTAAAATGGTAGATAATGCAACAAGTAATATAATCCCCTTTATAGGAGCAAAGAATAAAAGTATAGAATATAATATGCTGCTCAAATATATTTTCATATCGTTGTTAATTCTTCAAGTTCTGAGTCTGTTAGTGCTTCGTTAAAAGTTATAAGTTGTTTACATTTTCCGTAGAACTTGAATGGTCCGTTTCCATAATAAAAATCCAAAGTATCAATATTAATAGGTACATTACCAACTGTGTCAGTTCCCACCTTAACTCCGTTTACCCAAAAAGAAAAATCATCTTGTTTATATTTTAAAGCTATCTTATTAAAGTCTGTTATATCAGAAAAAGTGTAGGTAAAATTTGCTTGTGTGCCACTCGCATCAACTCTGAATAGTATTTGATTATCAACTCCGTTTGTTTGAAAACTAATTCTGTTAGTTCCACTTCCATCAGATAACCCCAATACAGACAAAGGAGGATTTTTTATAAAAGTTGCGATTTCCGCAAACAACACCCCCTCGCTTGAATTAAAAATACTTGCATCCCCAGCATCATCACAAACATCTCCCACCCTCGTAACACTCGTTCCGTTTGTTGGGATGTAACTTGTTAAATTGCCTTGCTCAAGTTGAGCTCCCCAAAAGTAAGCATACAACCCTTCGCCCTCACTTGATGAAGACCAATATTCATTAGATGTGCTATAAGCCATTCCAAAATTAAATCTTACAGACAAATCAGTTGTAGAGCTAATATCTTGCAGAGAACATCTAAACCAACCATTACCATAGTCTTCTATTTTGTGAGTTGCACTTCCGCTTAACATTCCGCTTGTGCCATTAGTTAAGTCGTAATATGCTTTATATTCAGTATCTCCGTTTTGAAGTGACAAAAAACCTATATCGTGAGTTCCTTTCTTCATAAACATAGACCAAGAATAATTTTGGGCTGAAATTAATGTTACATTTCTAAATGCGGTAGCATATACCCTTAATGCAGTTTTTGCAATTTTATCAGCATTTTGTGTTCCATCTGGTGAAATTATTGAATTAGACTCAGCCACTTCCAAAGCATTAGTAGAATAGTTCCATAAATAATATCCGCTTTCCGTGAAAATTTCTGAATATGTAATTTCGTTTGTTGACTGTCCTTCAAGTAATAAAGTAGGGCAGCTTGCTCCACCACTATAATCCAATCGAGGGACGTCAAGTCTGTCCGTTGTTTTTATGTAGGTTTTTGGTGATGTGCCTTTGTTTACTTGTATATATGCCAAAGAAATTCCGTCTATACCATTGCCAGTTCTATCGTAAACACTATCAGATGCAGCACCAGTAACACTCGCATAGCTTGTGTGGTTTGGATTTGACATAGAAATAATGTACCATCCGTCACCTTGTGAATTTATGGAAGCATCTTGAAAAGTTCCAATCGAATGCCCTACAACT
>Ga0208667_1000780_pt1 | contig 12799 bp, 10 predicted proteins | sample 11BtaG_FD_184085 | JGI IMG/M metagenome (GOLD analysis project Ga0208667, IMG submission 184085) | Marine viral communities from the Subarctic Pacific Ocean - 11B_ETSP_OMZ_AT15265_CsCl metaG (SPAdes) (version 2) | ecosystem: Environmental > Aquatic > Marine > Oceanic | place: Pacific Ocean... | reverse complement strand
TAAAGTCGATACTTCGTTCTTCTCCTTTATCATTAATACGACAAGAATAGACCTTGACTATAACCTATGTTTTTAAATATGAAAAGATTTTTAAGGACAGGTGTGTCTATTGACATAGAGTTGTTGGTCATAGTCTATATTTCTTATCTACTATTTATGTATCTACACTAACTATCGGAGCACTTATATTAATCACTAAAGTCTAAAGATTTGTTAATAGAAGCTACAGAGTCTTTATCGAACATAGTGAGTAAAGACGAAAGGTAATAGCGAAGCTATTGCCAAAGCATAGCTTTAGAACGACCTTTAACAGTTCTTTTATAAAAGCTATCAGTAAAGGATGTTAATTCTTTATCAAGTAGTTCCTGTTTCCTAGAAGATATGTTATTGTCTACTACCTGATTCATTTGTTCTACCCAGTAAGCTACAGCAATAGAAAGAGCATCTAATCTATCATCATGAATAAGACTACCTTTATCTTTTGTTATTCTACTGAGTTGATACATTAACATATACTTAGCTTGATGTTCTATAGGATACCCTTGAGCACTCTTATAGTCATGTTGAACAACAGAAGGGTCTACAATAAGTTTATGTTGATTAAGAACAGGTTCTAGTACATCAATGATCCTGAGTTCTTTTTGTTTACTGTGTCTTACTTCTTCAACAGAACAAGGGTACATAGTAAATAGGATAGGTTTTAGTAGTTCCTGGAACATACCATCACCAAAGTTAGACTCTATAATGATCTTATTTACTTTGTTATCCTTTGCTATGTTAACTAGTAGTTTAAGGGTTTGTTCATCGTACCCACCTTTTAGACCACCAGCTTGAGGAACAAAGAGTTGACCGTTAAGCATCTTAACAACAGCATATCCTGTTTCATCCTTTCCTCTACCACTAGGGTCAATGGACAACACAGAACCTGTATATGGAATCATATCACCAATAGTCTTAGATGGTTTATGATACCTGTCACCACCTAGTCCTACATTAGGAAGGTCTTTATTTTCGTTATCTTTATCAGATGACCAAATGATCTTTTCAGGAGCTAGGTCAGTATCAATATCTGTTATAACAAGGTCATTTATCTTTAGTGGGTATCTATCAGCATCAGATAGCCTAGGATTAAGCATGAACTGTAAAGCATACCCTGTTCTACCGTATGACATCTTACGCTCTTCTAGGTCAAGGTCAGAGAATCTAGTAGGCTCTGTAGTAGTACCAACTGACTCATCTGTTATCTTATTTGTTATAAAGGGTGCTATATCGTCGTCATAGTTCTTTACCACTAAATCCTCACTGGGGTATTCAGAGGTCCATATACGAGCGTTGTAGCCCCTTTCTCGGAGCTTATTATAGATACTGTCCTCACACTGTGGAGTACCTAGGAATAGTATTCTGGATGTATCTAATGGTTTAATGATAGCTTCAAACTCTTTTACTTGTTCATCTAGCTTATCACGCATACCTTGAGTAGCAGAGTTGTTAGGTACTTCTATGTCATCTGCAATGATTATATCTGCACGAGAACCAGTTAGCTGAGAGGATATACCCAGTGACTTAACGGAGGGAGCGTGTGCAGCAGGAGCAGGTCCAACATCAAAAGCTATCTTAGAGAACCTTTGATCGTTCTTAGGTATTAAGTCTTGAAGAACAGGGATGTCGTGTATGATCTTTAATGTGAAGGTAGAGAAGTCATCTGCTCTGTTTTTAGATGCAGATACAACAAGTATGTTCTTAGTTGGGTCTAGTAGGAGTTGATGTACAGCATAAGCAGAACATATCCAGGACTTACCTACTCCACGAAAAGCCATGATAACAGACCTTTTAGGACCGTCTTGCATGAAGTCTGCAATGTCGTACTGTAACGGTGTAGGATCAGGTAGATTCAAGTGCTTCCAAACTAGGTATAAGAAGTTACGGAAGTCCTTGAGTTGATGAAGTTTCGATTTACTCACAACTCTATTTCTCTCTCTCTCTTTCGGTGTTGTTATGTTACTTAACTTTAGCTTTTAGTTCTTGGTCTTCTTCAAAAGGGAGTACTACATTTAACAAGTCATTGATGGGAGTGTCTTTACCTGCTGTAAGAACTATCTCGTTATCCTTTAGAAGTTGTCTAGCACCGTTTAGTAGGGATGGATTATATTCACCTGTCTCGTGCATCTGATCGATTGCAGCACGGTATGTATCTGCTATGTATCCTTGTAAGTTACCTAGTTCTTCAAATGTTTTCATAATATGTTAACACTTCCACCTTCTAAGAGCTAAAGCTTTTCTAGTGGGTCTACCTTTACTATCTTTCATTGGTCCTTTGTTACCACTCATACGAGCACAGAAGCTACGCTTTCTAGGACCACCACCAGGTTGAGGGGCTTTTAAGTTAGAACCTGTAGCTCTGTTATACTTATCCCTTCCTTTCTTAGTGAGACCACCTTTACGACTCTTCTCACCTCTACCCAAGGATAATGATACTCCTTTACGCTTTGCCATAACTTTTCTTTTTCTTCTTTATAGATAGTTTTCTTTTACAACCGCACTTACATTTCATATAGCTATTTCTTTCTAATCTTTAATGATACTCTTGCTGATGGTGTGTTACTAACAAATTGTTTACCTTTTGCACCTGCTGCTTTCTTTTTCTTAGCAGTGGCTGATCGTTGTGACTTACTTAAAGAGTTCATCTTGCTTTTAGGAAGACATCTATCAGGATTCTTTTTGTTCTTAGAAGTACCACAAGGACCACCATCACTACCGTCAGATTTAACTCTTCTCCAGTTTTGTGCCCTCCATTTAGCTAACTCACCCATCTTATTTCTTTTTCTTTATGGATAGTTTACGCTTTTTACCTTTTCCGTACTTAGGGTCTTTGCAGTATTTAGAAGCAGCCATGTTAGCGTAAGCAGATGGGTACTTATCAAATGTGCGTTTAGCCCAAGCTATTCCTTTTGGACATATCTTACTCATTATTTCCTCATTAACATTTCCATCATTCTATCTAGTTTACCGTTAATCTCCTTAACAGTAGTTTCCAGACCACTCATTCTATTCTCCACAGCAGTGTCTCGTTCTCGTTGTGTAGCAAGTTCCACTTCAATCTTTGTTAATCGTTCTTCATCTTTATCTAATCGATCAGCAAACTTTTTTACTATCCATCCGAATACACCGATTATAATTGCCAGTGCAGTATCAAGAAAATGTGATATTGTTTCAGTCATTGTTTATATTATAAAGCTGAGATGATGAAAGCAAGTAACTCAGTATATCGCACAGCCATTTCCGTTATCTCCGAATATCCTTCTTGTTCCTCATTGGATACTGACCTTTTACCGTCTACTGTTTTCTCCCACCAAGTATTTTCAGCTATTATACCATACCGCATTGGATCGAGTCCCTCTGCCTGAAAAGCTGCTTGTAACTCTTGAGCTATAATCCCAAAGTGATACCTTGCATTTGACCCTTTTTCCTCAACTGCTTTTTTAAGTCTGTATTTTTTAAGAAGACCTTTTGCAGTTACAGCTACTCTTTTTTCTGCTTCGCTAAGTTCCTCAATGTCCTGTTTTAAATTTAAATCAGAGCCATTAAAAGCACCTGTGGACGAATATACATCTTGCCATTTTAAACTAGCTGTACCTAAATCCTCAGACGCTGTTACGGTTGGGAAAAGACTACCACTGAACGAAACATTACCGTTATCGGCAAAAGCAGTAGGGGAGGTACTTACTGATCCTTGGAAAATTCTCAACATTTTAGAGTTAGTACCGTGTCCACTGATATTAGTAGTATCTTTAAAAGTATCTACTGAAAAGGACTGTGCCTCAGAAAGAACAGGTGAGTTAACGCCTGGCTCATTAAGCAAGAGTTGTCCACCTTCTGTTGACGAAGTTGCATTATAAAGTGCGATGCCTTTTACTTTTATACCATTAGATTCAACTGTAACAACTTCAGGAATTGGACCAACGCTTGTATCGCCAGCACACAACCCTAATGAATTATGACCTTCAATCCTCGCTCTTGAAGTGTGAACTGTATCCAATGTAGTATTATCATCACTTATAACTCTAACATCATAATCATCAGTGCTAGGGTTTTTTAAATCAATAAAAGATACAAAACCTGTTGCCCCTCCTAGTTCCATGTTTACATTACCTGTGGTGCTAGTCAGTGTTATATTATTGTCACCGTTCTGTACTGCACTATCAGCTAACAAACCTTGAGCCGCTGTAGCAAAATCTCCTGTATTATTAGCAGCAGCAGTACCTGCGTCAGATATATTACTTAAAGTATGGGTATGAGAAGCAGCAGCAAAAGCAGTAGCCTCTTGACCATCTAACAAGTCAGCATCCAATCCACTACCTGTACCGTCTACCGTTTTAATTGAAGTTAACAACTCACTCGCTGTACCTGTAGCAGCAGCTGTAATCCTTCCTTGTTGGTCTACTGTTATGTTAGTATTAGTATAAGCTCCTGGAGTAACAGCAGTGTGTGCAAGTTTGTCAGCAGTAACTGCATCATCAGCAATGTTACCAGTATTTATTAGACCACCTGCAACACCTGTAGCTAGAGCTGTAGCAACCTCACCGTCTACATACGATTTGTTAGAAGCATCAGTTGTTGCTGTGGGAGTAGCTAGACCTGTGATCTTATTGCTTCCCATTGCTAACTCACCAGTCATAGAGTCCCCTGCCTTAGCTACCTTTAAAGCATCCGCAGCAATCCTAGCAGTCTCTTCAGCGTCTACATCTGCAACTCTAGCTGTTCTTTCAGTAGTAATCTCAGTGTCTACATAGTTCTTAGTGGCAGCATCCTGTGCAAGAGTAGGATCAGCTACATCAACAATCTTAGCTAAGTCAGCTTCAAAATTACCAGCACTGTTCTTAGTCATTACATCCTTACCACTACCTTCTGCTATCTCTTCATTCAGATATAAGTTGTGTAAGTAAGCACGGTCTAGTTCTACTTCAGTAAGTACACTACCGTTCTCAAAGTCTACAAGAGCAGTATTAGATGCACTGTCTCTTTTAATTCTTATCCTGTCACCTGTCGCTGGAGCACTGTTAAATATAATAGCACTGGAAGGAGAAGTTTGTATGGTGTAATCAGTAGTCAATGTCTTAGTAACAAAAGCACCACCTGCTACGCTGGCTTGATCTACTTGTACTACAACATGAGAGTCATCAAGATAAGGAAATGAAAAAGCAAAAGAGGTAGTTGAATTGTCCCCTGTGTGATCTGCGAATGTTTGAATACTCATGGTAATCTATTATTAATTTGTTTGTTGTAAAAGTTCAAGCACATCTTGTCTGTTAACACCTTGTTTATTAAGTTGTAAGGCACGAGTTATGTTATTCTTTTGAGAAACAAGCTCAGGAAATTCTTTATACATTTTTCTGTTAGCTAAATCTTTAAATTTTCGTAGCACCTTAGTTATTTCTTGAACTCTAGGACTAGGTAATCCAACTTCAGCAGAGAACCCAGCTAATTTTTGGTATTTAGAAGATTTAATTAATTTACTTAAAGTCTGTCTTAAAGTTCTTCCTCTTACTCTGACAGTTTGTAATAAATCTAATCTTCTATCGTGAGCAGTTCTGCCTTGCTCGTTTACATAATCCAATAAGTTAAGATTACCTTGTAGTATCCTAGAGCTAGGATGTCTAAAACCATGTTTTAAAGAAGCTAATTCTTCCAATACAATATCCGACTTGTCTTCTGAAGTTGCTACAGGATTAATAAAACCCATCGTACCGTAATCTACTATCTTCTCTTCTCCTAATAAATTACGCTGAGGATCAAGCATATCTCTACCTCCAGGTAATTTTTTCATTGCAGCATCTGCCCATGTCCTTGCTTCTCTTAAAGGTTGCTTATCGTAATCTTGCATTTGAGAAAGTACATTAGGGACAAAAGAACCTGCATAGTTTCTACCTAAAGTTTTACCGAATCTATCAGGATCATTCATTGCTTCTGACCACATTTGAACTCCAGCAAGAAAAGATTTATTTGAAACATTACGAGCTAAAGCTGTGGCGGTTGCCATGAAAAGCATTTCTACCCCTTCTTCATCGTATTGGTCAGATTCTTTCATCATCTCGTTCATATCTGCTGATATACCTAATAAAGTAGCAATAGGGTCTAATCGTTTATAACTATAGTATGTATCCCCTATCTTAATGCTGTAAGGTCTCCATCCTGTTTGCTCTAACATATCACGCTGCCTATCATCTCTAGGTCCAGCACCTGTAACGACAGGAAAGATATTGTTATTATTAGTAACCATATCCATGAATAAACCTAAAGTAGTAACAGAGGTAATTAATTTACCTGTTGTCTGTGCTCGAAGTAAAGGGTCATTTGATTTCATTCCTTCCCTCAAAGATAAAGCCTCTGAGCGTAGACCAGGAAAAGACATTACTGTATCTGTGCCTGGAATCTTTACTGAAGCAGCAAACGGAGTTCTTTCTAAAGCAAAGCTTAGAATGTTTGCAGGAGTTCTTACAAAAGGTAAGACAAATTTTAACATTGGTATATTGTTTGTTGTGTTCTGTAAAGATTTAGCTATTGTTTTTTCTTCTAGTTCTTTAGTAAAAGTATAGTACCTAGCTTCTTCTATTGAGTATTGAGCAAGAGCAGCTGCGTCTTCATCAAAGTTATCATCTACATATTTCTTTATGTAATCAGCTCTTTTTTTAGTGTTAGGTTTACCTATTAATCCTAGTTTATCTGCTTGTGCTGTTCCCTCTCTAATTAAAGATTCTTGGGACATGACTTGTCCTCCTGTAGTAACAATCTTTTCAATTTTACCTTCTACATAATCAGCTATTTCTTTAGAGTCTTTTAGACCTAAATTAAAAGCGTCCATAGTAGCTTTCAATCTAGCAGCTCTTCTAAAAGAAAGTTGTTTAAATAATTCATCTCCAGTTAACAAACCTCTAGCAGGTAGATTAATAAAACTTCCTAACAGGTTTATAGTGTTTTTATCTATGTTTCCTTCCTTACTAAAATCTATAGCTTTACCTATAGACTGCATATTGGATTCAAAACTTCGACTGCCTATATCTAATACTTCTTTACCAGTTATTAAAGTTTTAGCAGCACTTGACCAAGCTTCTTTTAGTAGTATAACATCGAACACAGAAGCAAAAGCAGCTTTAGCTAGGGGCATATTACCTTGAATAGCAGCACCAGCAGTCATCTCTAAACTTGTAAGCACTTGAGTCATTAAGTTACCTAGAAAATTAACAGCTTGAGTTCTTGGTCCACTTAATATCGAGTTAGTCCAGTATTCAATAGTTGCATCTAATAGTTTATTACCTTGAGTTTTCTTAGCTACATTCAACATTCCTTTTAAAGTTTTATCAGGATTGGTAGGATTGTAGACATCTTTGATAAGTTTAACAGCTTTCTTAGCTGACATTCCTCCGCTGTTGTTGTTTAGAAATTCTTTAACAAGAGCTGAGTTTTGCATCTCGCTTGTCTCTAAACCGATCTTTCTAGATATAGGGTTTTTACTTCTACGCATTGCCAAGGTAAGAGCAGTCTCTTTACCCATTTGTCTATAGTAGTCGTATATCTCTACTACCTCACTTAATTGATTTCTTAATGCAGCTTCTGATTGTATGCTTTCAGTCTTATCAAAATCATCTACAATCTTCATTAACTTTTCAGTAGAGTCTGTCAGTACATCTTTAAAAATTTCAGCATTAATTGCTATCTCCCTCTGATCTTTAATACTTTTCTGAGCAAAATCTCTAACTATAGTGTTTAAATCCTCATCGTGAAAGTTGGGAGGTTCGTCTAAGTTTTTTACTAGCTCAGGATTATTTTTATATTTCTCAGTTAAAATCGTGTGAACAGAATCTATATCTCCTGTCATTTCCATTCTAGGTAATCGAGGTTTTTCACCTCTTCTAACAGCGTCTGTCCATTGTTGCCACTCAGGGTCTGTCTCTATCTTAGATTTAAAGTCAGGCAACTCAGCTGCATCTCCTGATTTTCCGTCTGGTCTCATTGGACCTTCAAAATATTGAGAACGCTTTTTAACAAGTTTCCTTTCAGCTAGAAAGTCATTAAATACTTTTCTTCTTTGATCTATTCCTAGTTTAGCTTTAATAGATGCAAAAATATCTTTTAATATAACAGCTATATCTTGTATAACAGTTTTGGGAGTACGCAAAGCTGCTCTATCAAATTCTCCTGCTGACGACCTACGAAGAAACTCATCTGTCATTTCCTCTGCAAAATATTCATCTACATTTTTAAACCTGTAGTTTCTTTCGTTAAAACCTGAACGCTTACCTTCAAGAAATAGTTTTAGTTCTTTAGGTATCTCCCTTTTTAATAAACTAGAAGGATCAACACCCTCATCTAAAGTTACACCGAAGCTTTCTATATATTTCCTACGCTCTGCTTCAAACTGTTTGGTGAAAGCTGTTACATCTTTTTCGGGTAAATAACGACTAAGACTGTGCCACAATTCGTGTATAGCTGTTCGTTTTAATCCACCTCCCTCTACAACATCTTGACGAATCTTGACGATATTACTTCCCCATTCATACAAACCTGCTGAATCTATTTTATTGGTAATTGATAAATGGACATCCCCAAAAAACCTTTTACCTAATACATCTATAAATTTTTCTACTTCTGCTGCATCTTCTAAATCAGCACCCTTCAAAGGGAACTTTTTAATTAATCTGTTTTTTAACTTATCAGCTCCTCTAGGAGCAAGATCAATTCGACCTAAATCTTCGTAAGTGTTGTACGGTACTAACTCTATTGCTTCTTCTAAATCATCGACTGAGTCTTCTACTAAATCTAACTTTTCTTGCAGTTCTCTTTCTTCTGCTGCCCTTACCCTATCTTTTACGGAAGCTGTCTGCAACGGATCACTAGGAAAAGGCTCATCAAACTCTTGTAAACCTGTCCCTGAGACTTCTTTCTCTCCTTGAGTTTGTCTTACATAATCATCTACTCTAGTAACAAAATCACTTGCTATGTCTTTATCTACGCTTTCTAAAGATTTTGATTTATCTATAGATTCTTTAAGATTAATTTCCGCTTCTTCTAAAGCATCTCTTGCGTCCTCTATTTCTCCTGGTGTGCCTTGTCGTTGTGCTCTTCTTAAATCTTTATTAGCAGCTCTTGCTGCTTCTGCTGCGTTTTTTATAGTAAGATAATCAGTGTTCGGTTGTTTTTTAAAGTTAGGCATTTCAGCAAAAGCTTTACCACCTTCTAATGAATCTGAAGTAGCTTTATTAACCTCATCAGCACCGCCTCCGTCTACATCTCTTACTTTCTTACCTGCCTTCAAAGCTCTTAAAGACTTCATAAACAAAGTAACAGTTCCTCCGATAGCACCTTCAAGAATCAAACCTTCTAGTACATTCTTTAACCTACCTTCTACTTCAGACTCGTTTGCATCGTGTGCCAAGAACTCTGTAACTGGGTTTTGTAACTCTGGAAATTGTTGTATGAGATTAGACAATCTATCTTCTTGTCCTTTGAACGCTACAAAGTCAGTAACAGCACCAGCAGCTACACCTCTAGTAACAGTACCTGCTTTAGCTAACGCACCTATTTTACCAGCTGCACCAAAGATAGGAACAAAACCTGAAGCGAATTGAGCTATACCTTCCACTAAAGAACCTGCTGTGGTTTTTGATCTACCTAGAAATCTAGTATCTAAGTCAGGTAGTACATCAAACATAACCATGTCTGCTAGATTGTATACACCGTTTAAAGTTCCCTCTAGTCCCCTGAAAGGAGCTAAAGCTATGTCTCCTATAGTATCTAAAAAATCAGAATCTTCTTCCTCTTCTTGCTCTTGTACTTGTACTTCAGGTGCTTTTTGCACTTGCTGTTTAGGAATAGAATCAGAACCTCCTAATCCTAAAGTTGCTGTAGGGTCTCTTAGTAATTCTTCTTCTATTTCTTCCATAATAATAAAAACTAAAATCCAAAAGGATTATTTAAATTTTGAGGTCTTACTGAAACTAATGGTTCAAATCGTGGATAAGTACGCTTACTCTTTTCATAACTTTCTAATAATTTTTTCTGTTCGTCGAGGAAACTATCTACATCATCTCCTCGTCCTATTAGTTCAGCTTTTTCTTTAATTGATTCCGTAGTAGTTAAGCCTAGTTTTATTTCTTTATATGTTAATATAGGAATAACTTTAGCGTCTAAAGCTCTAGGATTAAATCGCTCACCTTCAGGTAATAGCCTATCTCGTAAGACTCCTAGGTCAGTATAATAACCTAAATAAATAGAACTCTTTTTATACAAAGTTTTAACTTCTTCAGCATCTTCTTCGGACATAAAAACATCTTTAGGAGATAAAGGATCAAACCCTGTAGTAGAAAACCGTTGTACAGAAACAGGTTTCCTATTGTATGCTTTGTCCAATAGATCAGTAAAATCAATATCACCTAGTTTTCTATAAGCTTTGTTCTGTTCTTTAATATCTTCTATTTCTGTGTTGCCTAAAACTGCTGTGTAATTTTCTACTTTCTCTTTTTCTGTTAATGAACCAAATCCTAGCTTTTTCCAAAAGGAATCTTCTATTACTTTTTCATTACCTACTTCGGTTTTAGTAGCTTGAAGTAAATCATCTTTCTCTTTTTCTACTTTAGCAACTTTTTCGTATTCTTCTCTTAAAGTATTCTGTGTTGTTTTGTAAAGTTTTCGTGCAAAAGGAGTTAACTTATTCTTTATTTTTACAGGATCAAAATCTTCTGACTCCGCTGCTAATCGTTGTGCTTCTTCTTGTAGTTCACTGTTAAACTCATTTGTAACATCAAATAGAATATTTGGGTTGTTCTCTATTACATTTTGAATGTCAGAGTATTCGCTTTGAAGTGTTGCTGATATTACTTCTGTTATGTTGTTTTCTTTTGTGACATCAAATAGAGCTGAAAACTCGTTTCGAGTTGCAGCATAACTAGTATCAGCTGCTCTCTTTTCTGGGCTTTTATAATTATTTACTTCGTAGATTACACTTCTCCTAAGTTTTCTTTGAGTCGCTGAGGATAAACGAACACCGTTACTGTCTTCGTATGTCTCTCCTACTAAATCTATTAATTCATTAACATTGTTTACAGGTGTACCATTAAATTCTGTTACTGTCTTTTTTTCGTTAAGATCAAAAATAGCTATTCCAATTTGTGCTTCTAGTTCCTCAGCTATCTTTAATTGTTCTTTATCAAACGATGATTCAGCTTGTTCTGCTACATCGTCAATGAAGTCATCTAATTCATCCTGTTCCATCTCAGTCATCTTAGCTGTACCAAACTTTAAATTAGAAGCAGCCCATATTCTCAACTCCTCTGCTTCATCTTGCATTCCGTTACGAGCTAAAGAACCTAACGCTCCTTTAAGTATTGCTCTTTGTTCTGTAGCGTTATGAGCATTTGATCCTTCCCATATCTTTTTTAAATCATCAGTGTAAGCACCGTCTGATATACCACCAGTAACAAGAGTATTTGTATTTTTTAAACTATCTATGAAATCATACAAACCAGCAGTAGTAGCTAGTGCTTGCTCTCTCCTGTTCTCAGCTGACATCTTCCTCTCGAAATTAACTTTTAAGCTAGGAGTTATTCTATTAAGAGACTCTTGCAATCCATCAATAGCTAAAGTTGAGTCCCTGATACCTGGGTTTTCCTCTATGTATTTATCTCTTAATTGTTGTACTATTTTATCTGCACCTAAATCGGAGTCACCTTGTTCAGGGTTTTCTAACCTAACTGTAATCTGTGATATTAAATCACGACTCATTAAAGACCCTGCTGCTTTAGCTCTTCTTTCTTGATTAACAGGAGAAGCAAGCCACCTAAGCCCACCTTTTCTCGTTAATTTATCAAACTCTCCTTCTGCATTCTTTCTAAGTTTCTCTATCTCTTCAGGACTTTTACTTGCTAAATCTTCTATATCTCGTTCGAGCTGTTGCTCACCTATTTGCTTTAACTCACCAACACCTTGTACTGCTACACCTAAAGCTTGAGATAGTTGACCTAGTTTAGATTCTTGCCAAGGAGTAGCTTGTTGGAGTTGTGTTCTAGTTTGTCCTACACTTCCTGGTATAGCTGCTTGTAAAGATGGAACTGCTCCTCCTAATCCCTGTACTACTACTCGTCTTTTCTCAGCCATGTTATTATGAAAACTCCTTGTAAGATCGTGCTGCTTTTGTTCCTGTTTCTAAAGCTGACAGCAGTAAACTAGGTTTTGACACAGGTTTACTTAACCTCATCATCTCTTGTTGGAATCCAAACCCTTGTTCTTCTAAAGCTAACTCAGTACCTACAGCTTTAAACTCTTGTTGTCTAGCTTGTGCTGATTTAACTCTACCGTACTGTGCGTATAAATCATCAATAGGTGCTTCTGATATAGCTCCTGCTTCTCCCATCGCTGTAACACCTGTAGCAACCCTTTGTCTTTGTTCGAGAGCTAACTGCTCCATCTTCCTTGCTTCTGCTTCTTTGTCTTGTGCTTCTCTAAGTCTAGTAGCAGATTGTTCTCTTACAAAGCGTTGTCTTTCTATAGCTTGTCCTTGTGCTTGATAGGCTGCTTGTGTTTTAGCTTGTTGACGCTGTGCTGCAAACTGTAGTGCTCCTGAAACACCTGTTGCTGCTGCCATTGCTATTGCTGGATTACACATAATAAATTACTTCCTCTCTATCTTAAATGACTTATAACCTGGATAATTGCAATCCTCAAAACTAGCACCTAACCAAGTTAACCACCTGACACTGAGTGTATTAGCTTCCATGACATAGTTTGTTAAGTAGTCAAATCCATCCAT
>Ga0208667_1000778_pt1 | contig 12829 bp, 12 predicted proteins | sample 11BtaG_FD_184085 | JGI IMG/M metagenome (GOLD analysis project Ga0208667, IMG submission 184085) | Marine viral communities from the Subarctic Pacific Ocean - 11B_ETSP_OMZ_AT15265_CsCl metaG (SPAdes) (version 2) | ecosystem: Environmental > Aquatic > Marine > Oceanic | place: Pacific Ocean... | reverse complement strand
ATGCGGCGGCGGCGATCTTCCAGCATGATCTCGTGCTCTATCGGATCAATCTCTCCATTGCCGTTTAGATCAAATTCATTTGGCATATTTCAAACTCCTTGCATACGCTATCGCGTGGTGCTTGTGATGCGTGATAATAACAACTTTTTCATCTTTGTCATATACAACGTAATTTCCTTTTCTATTCTGGTATAACCTCAAAGCAATAGACCGTTGTTTGGCTGGTGGTTATCAAGACCTTTGCATCTTCTAGGGCTTCTGCGCACTCACCTTCAGTAGTAAACTGATTGAGTTGATAATGCTCAATATTATTATTTATAACCTGAAACCAGACTAAGAACCACAAATCACCACTTCCCCTGATAACGACCAAGATAATAAAAGCCTGTCACCACACCAGCCCCAGCAATTAAGAATATGACTGAACCAACAACAAAGTTAATTGCGTTGTCTATCGCCTCTTGTTTTTTGTAGGCCTCTTCCTTGCGGATGCGGCGCATCTCACCTTCTATTTGAAGCACCTCCTCCCAAGCAGATGGCCCGTAAGTCCATGATATATGGTCTTTTATTTCCTTTCTCATGGCTTCCATTTTCTTTTTCTGGGCAAAGATTTCTATAGCATTTTGGCTATTGTCAGACATCATCTTATAAAATGGAGGGTTCTTTGTTTTGTCTTCAGCATACTGAAAATCAGAAAAAGCGGCTCCCCACTTTGCGAGAGTGCCGCTCATTTCTTGAATATCTTTGCCCGCACTTATACCCTGCTTCAGAATATTAAACGCACTGGTGGCTAGACCGACCGCTGTAATAGGGTCAATCATTTTTTTAGCTCATTTTGGAAAGCACTGCTAAAAGCATTGCGATGGTAGTTCCAGCAGTAGCAATCAAGATAGCCTCCAAACGCTTCACACGAGCGAACACCTCTTTAAACTGCAAATGAACAGTGGTTTCTAGCTTTGTTACGCGCGGCTCTATAACATCAATCCGATCATGCGCAGATGCAACTGTGTTTCTATTACTCATATCTATGACCTCAGTATCCGTGAACCAGTAGTTTCGCGTAGTCACCGCTCAACAGTTTCTTCTTAACATATTCTGCAAACTCTTTCGACCCTAGTTTCAAACCAGACTCGGACATCCATTTTTCAACCACAACAAACGGGATTTGGCCCACATGGCGCATATCGCTACGCGCAACAGTTCCAGCAATTTGTTTTTCTTTATTGTAATCAAGGATCGCCTGCACATCCTGTGCGCGTGAGATAACAACCTTGTTGTCCTCTTCCTTAATTTTTGTTTTTAATTGTTCCATCATTTTTTCTTTTTTGGCTTCTTACCGCCAACCCATGCTTCATTTACATCAGGAGTGCTGGGATCATCCGACTTCAACTGACCTTTTTTATTCCGTGCGCGTTTAACTTCCGCAGCTTCTGCAAAGCCGTTTGCAATTAAAACTTTCGCCTCTTCTGAGGTGACTTCATAAGTTTGACCTTCTATCGCGCGAGAGCCACCAACCCATGTTTTATCTGTCGTGATTTTTACTTTAGGCATTTTAAAACTCCAAAAGGGGAAAGGGGGCCATTACAGCCCCCAATCGAATTAAGAAGTGGAGCAGTCAGCAATAAAGCCGTGAGCTTTTTGCGAACCAACCTGAAGGCCATACTCGACCGAAATAAGTCGGCGCTCAGAGTGGCCTGTTTTCGCCAATGGCTCTTGCTTTGCAGTCTGCAAGTAAGCGACCGAAGCATAGCTTGGGTCAAGTACGAACACATCGCGAGGGCGAATGTGGCGCGATGGTACGATTTGCAATTCACCAAAATCGGACACATAAACGTCGATTGCAGCGTTCAACTTGCTATCTTCCGCTTCTTTGTAGCGCGTAGCGTTACCTGTAAAGGCAGACATTTTTTGCTTGTTGAAAGAACCACAGAGAACAACAGAAGGTTCTGCACCATTATCCCAGCAAGATGCGATAACAGTTTTCAGAATATCCTCTGTCAGATCGCGCTTTGTGCCATCTGTTGCAGCGGCGTTAGGGAAGCCAGCTTCACCTGTACCGGATGTTGTACCAGCAGAACCACCAGTACCAAACGCAGTGTTTGTGGTGATAAAGGCTGGCAGACCAGCAGTCGCACGGGCTGTGCCAGAAGAACCAGCAGACGCGGCAGTATTTGAAAGCAACATTGCTTCCATATCGCGTTTCAGTTCTTTCAGTTTGTAAGCAACTTGCTCTGCAACTGTTTGCGCATCGCCAACACCGTTGACTTGGTTTGCAGTGGAGGACACATCGACAACTTTGTCTGAAATCTGTGTGTAGTTCCCTTTGCGAACCGCATTGGTTGGTGAGTCGTTACCGGGAGCAGACTCGCCTTCAATTACGCGGTTGTCAGTTGCGACTGCCGCAAGATCAACTTCGCCCCACTCATAGTAAGTGTTTTCGACGTTGCGTGTACCAATTGTAGACATGAAAATTGTCTCAGTTGGCGTGATCGAAATCAAGGCGTCTTGAATATCCTCGCGGATAGTTGTGACGTCATATGTTTCGTTTGTATTAGCTAGAACACCCATTGTGTTTTCCTTTCGCTATGACAATAAGAACGAAGTGACACTTTTTATGTCACCGCTTTTCTTCATCCGAGAACGCACTTGTTGTCGCCGTTTCGCTTGACCATCCTCTGTTCGCTTTGCCCCCGGTTTAACCATAGGACGCGCAGTTTTTGACTTTTCTGCGACCTTGTCCTTTGTTCCCTTGAGCTTCTGATAAGCTACCGCGTCACGCATGATTTTGAATTCCCATCCGTGTGTCAACGAGCTAACGATTTCTTCTGGAACGCCATAATAACCAGTCGCCGTTGCGTGAATATCAGATAAGAGTTTTTTGCCCTTTTCTGGATCACGCAGCTCTGGAATTTCTTGTTTCAGAAGTTCAGCTTGTTGAGCAATATAGGCATTGTTGGCTTGCGCCTGTTGTGCCTGCTGCTGCTGCTTAACTTGTTCAGCCTCTTGTTTAAGGCTTTCAAATTTTGCAGCATTTTCGCGGTATTCTTCCATTTGCTCCAAATAACCTAAAGGGTCACTGTTTTGCAGTTCCTTTGGCGGCTTCTGGGGCATTTGTGAAAGTTCACCATTTTCGAGTTGGTTAATGCGTTGCAAAAACTGTTCACGTTCTTGTTGCATGGTTTGGTTCAATTGCTCTAACTCTTTACGAGAATTAGCATTTTGTTCCATACCCTTTTGGACGTAATCTTGCCCAGCGTAGCCACGCTTTAGCTCTTGCAGGGTCACTTTCTTTAGTTGACCATCTGACTTTATTTCAAGTTCAAGATCGTCAGAAAGCTCCACAGGAGCGGCTGGCTCGTCGGTGTATTCATCCTCATCTACATTTTCATAATCAGGCTCTAAAACCTCATCATCACTATCGTAGCTAGTGTCATCCTCGCTCTCAGCCATTACCTCTTCCGGTTCAGTCTGAGCGCCCTCAGTTACCTCATCGGAAGCCTCAACAGCCTCGCTTGAATTATCTTGCTGCGGGGTTTCCATCAGCATTTCAGTTACAGAAGCTATGCTTCCATCGTTAGGATCAGTCGGCATTGCGGTGCTTACCCTTCTTTTCTATGAGCATCTCAGCGTTTACGTCCGCCTGTAGAAGATACTCAATTTGGTTTAATGCTCTCAAAATGGCGTGAGCGTCTTCACGTTTTTCCACTTCGTCGGCGCTACTATTCGCAAAACCCTCAAGTTGCTGGTTTCGCAAATCATTCATGATTAGCTGGAAATGTTCGTTTTGCATTAACGACCGGGATCGTGATGCCCTAACCTTGTAATCCATAACCGCCCATCATTTGTTCGTTGTGTGCGCGTGTTGCGTCCTGTTCCGCTTTAACAGAAGCAACATTCACCGTTGCGTTATACTGACCCAAAATCTTCGCAACTTCAACGGCGAGGTCTTGAACCATCTCATCGCGCTTTAAATCGTCTTTCATAGCAAGTTCGTGCATTTTAAACTGCTGATCGGCAGATGCTTTTTGTGCATCCAATTGCAACTTCGCCATATCGACTTGAACTTTGCTTTGCGCTTTCATTTGCTCTGCCATTAAGAACGCTTGGTTTGGATCAGATGCTGGAGCGCCGCCTTGCTGCTGTTGTTGCGCCATCATTGCCTCTTGCTGCTTCTGAGCAATTAGCTGTTGTTCACTCTCTGGCGTAACTGGCAAATAATAACGCTCTGAATTTTTAAGGCCAACTGCCGCTAAAGTATCTGCCAAAGTGTTGCGAATATTAGTCATCGTAACCATGCCATTGTTTGGCCCGTATTGCTGCCAAATGCTCATTTGCATCTGGATCGTTTCGCGCAGAACAGCAGCCTTTTCATTTTCGCGGCCAGTACCCAAACCGACATTAACTATAATATCCATGTCGGCGTTCCATACTCGAGGATCGACAGCGACGAACTGATTATTCAGACGGATAATTTCTTCCTTGTCTGAGTTCTTAATTATTGCAGATGCAATCAATCTAAACAGTTGACGCATACCGCCTTCAGCTAAGTTGCGCGCCATAACCTCTGACTGCCCCGCAGCGCCTTCTATGGTGGCTGCAACGGCTGTCGCGGTGGCTGACTGCAATACATCTGGATCAAGCCCCTGTGCGGCCTTAGAAACGCCCGTTTTGTTATCAACCAGCATATCGAAGTATTGCAACGCTGGAAGAGTAGAACCCGCAGTAAACGGAACAACTTGCTCACGAATAGCGCCGGGTGACTTTACCCTTACAATTCGACCGATCTCGTTATTTAAAAGATCGTCTATTGAAACTTGGCCGTCTACAACTTCAAGGCCCGGATTGTTTGTCAGTGCTACGTTGTCTAAAACGCCACGAAGCATTGCAGTTGCCGCATCCTGATCGTCTTGGACTAGCTGAACCAGCGATCTACCAAAAAATGCGTGTGGCTCTGGGTCTACCTCGAAAACAGCAAATGGAACTTCATCCGCTGGATCGTAAGAAAGCATTTTGTAACCAGCACCAGCTAAGACAAAACGGTAAAGCTGCGGAACACCGACACCCTCTGCGTCCATTTTCATATAGGCTTCTGTGACTGCTACTTTCTTCGAAGTCGGGTCGGCGCTTTGGTCATCGTCTTCATCAATTGCATATCCACGGCGCTCATATTCGGCTTCTGCATCCATAGTGGAAATAGTGCCAGATAAACCTTCGATCTCGCTATGCTCGTAACCCATAGCCAGCAAATCACCAACAGTCATGTCTGTGCGATGTCCAATAACAAAAAAGTCATCAACAGAACGAGCGTTCTTATCTACAAAGAATTCTTCTGGCGGGACAGATGTAATAAGAATATCACCGTCAGAAGTTGTGCGGCTGATCTTAACGTCATAAATAGCGTTTTCAATTTCAACGCCCATTTGGTCAACTTCGATTTGCTGCGTGATGGTTTGCTCTAATACCTCAACATCGTCTTCCTCTACCAAAAACATAAACTCATCTTCGGTTAAGCCATTGTAAGTAAATGTTTCAGTCTCGGTTTTGTCCTCATACATTACTTTCGCAATGCCGCAGTTTTTAACCATAGCATCTTGAAACACATCGTTGAGCATACGATAGCCGTTGTTCTGCTGAAACTTATAGTTAGCGTATTTCGTCATCTGCTCCGCAACGGCAACGTCTTCTGGCATACGGGGAACAAACTCAACCGGGTTTTCTGTGCTAAGAAAGACGCGCTGAATGGATGGTTTTATTGCACGAACAACATCACGGCACTTTGTGGCAACGACCTTTGACCGACCTTGCTCATGCCCAATATCTACCTTGCCATCAAAGTAACGCTGCGCCCTGATCCTTGGTTCAGAGATTTCGCTCTCAATAAAATCAACAGCATCTTGCACCGCCTTTTGGACGATGCCTTCAACCGTGTCTTTATCCATTGGTTCGATACGCATTTTAAAGTCCTTTTAACGTGTAGTAATTCCAGCGGCTTCATCTGAAGCAACTATTCCCGCTCTTGTTGCCGCTGGAGCGCCTATTTCTGCCGCCTTAGCTGCCGCTTCTAATAACCTATATGCACCGGGGTTTGCCTTCTGAACCTCGCTTGCAAGATTATTAGCAACAATATCACGAAACAATTTTACTCGATTTTCCATAGCCATTTCACGAATATACTTTATTCCTGTTGTTGCGGCTTGCTCTAAAAGAACGCCAATCGCTGCTCCTGTTAGGCCATCACCTACAGTCGCGCCAACAGCGGCTCCGACTACACCGCCAGCCCCCGCCAATCCACCACCAAAAACATTTCGTCCACCAGTTAATGAATATCCAGCTTGAGCGATATTACCTATTAAGTTTCCAAGCGGCGTTCCTTCACGAATTTGGGTAAGAAGCGAAACTTCGTCTCGCGAAAATTGTTTTCGTTTTTTGGGGTCTCTTAAAATATTACTAATTTGATTTCGCAAACCACTTTCTAATCCACCGGCATAAGTTTTTGCGTTTTGTAATATTTCTTCCACCTTTGCGGTCTTACGCATTTGCGACCAAGTTTGCCGCGCCTTTTTCAAAGCATCAACGGCAACTTTTGCATCGCCAGCGGCTAATTGATCTGGTGTCAGATTTCCAATAAAATCGTCTATACCGCCCTGAATTATACCAGCAATTCTTTGTTCGTTTGGATTTGCAAAATCAGCCGCCGGGGTATTTGCAAGCTGCCGAAAATAATCCATGTCATCTAAGCCTATCCCGTCTTTTGCTAAACGAAACAACTCATCTTCCATTTCTTTAAGAACACCAGCACTTTTTGGGGTTAAACTTTTACTAACACCACGCGCACCACCTCCAGACGCCTTGTCAATTGTGTCAGTCAAAAAGTTCATAAATTCTTCGGGACTTATCTTGACGCCCTGCTTATAGGCTTCTTGGTATGCGGATGTAGCTTCCTGTTTTAAACTCTGCACGGATTGGGCGCCTTCAGAAGCCGCTTGCTGTGCTTTCTTTGACATATAGTCGCGCAAATTGTCTGAAATAGTTTTTCCCGCAACTTGAAATGTTCCACCAAGAATTGCGCCCATAGCAGCACCAACAGGAATAGCTAAAAGCCTATCATAAATATCACCTTCACTAGCCGCTGCGGCACTTACGCCGCCTAAAGCAGCGCCAGATCCGAAAGCTCCTTTGAGTGTTTTGGTTGCGCCCAATGGAACAGCTATACCACCAATTATTTCAGAGCCATAAGCAAGGGTCGGTTCATCTTCTCTAAACTGACCTATTCTTCCACGCTCACGCTGAAGCTCTTGTTCGTAAATATCTCCAATGGCACGATCATCACCTTGCAGCATTTTTTTTGCAGCCGCAGCACCACCAGCTACAATTTCATCACCCGCCCCGAAAGTCATGCCTTGCAACCCGCCACGGACTGCACCAACAATTTTTCCGCCCACAGACGGTTCCGTATTAAATTCTAATTTATCACCACGATCAGAAGCATACTTCATAAAAGAAAGTGTCTGATTTTTATCAAATCCTAATTCTTTTGCATAACCGATTAATGGCTTACTTTCTTTATAAAACTTGCTGTAAAGACCGTATGCAAGTTCTTCGTCAGACCAGTCTTTATAAGCTGGGTTTTCTTCACGAAATTTTGTTAAAATGCTCATTTTGTCAGCCCTAATGGGTTATCCGATGATGTGTTGGGAGTTGCAGTTCCACTGCCCGGTTCTATTCCTAAGAAATCACTGTAATAACTTTCATAAGTTGTGCCCGGTCTTGATAAGTATTGAGCCGTTTCCAACAAGGCTTGAGCCGCTTTTTCCTTGGCATCTTTTCGCTCTAAAATCCATTCTCGCAATTGTTCTGGGCTTAAATTGTCGCTTGGCAAACCAGCATCCATTGCGAGATTTAATTCGCTTTCACTCAACGCACCAAATGTAACTGAACCAATAACATCAAGGCCGAGTTGCTGCTTTGCGCTTTCTAGCAATTGCGTTTGAGAAGTTACGGTCGGAAGAAGTGCCGCAACGCGACCTGATGGTGCACCAGCGTCAAGTGCAGCTAGAGCCATGTCGTAACTGCCAAGTGTGCTTTGAATATTATCTCTTTTTGCGCGAATTTCATCCACCCACAAAACTTTCTTAGCACCTTCGGTTTCGGCTTGTTTTATAGCGGATGCAAATTCTAGTTCTACTTCGAGACCACCTTCTTTTCGCGCGCCATAAATATCTCTCTGCTGAGATGTATAATTGCTTTGTGCATCAACAACAAATTTTTCAGCTTCTGCTCCGGTAAGTTTTCGACCACCAGATGTCAGAACGAATTGACTTCCATCTCGCATGATTACAACCGCACCAGAGTTGTCTGGTAGCATAGTCCTAGACTGCACACTTGGATCATTATCTATTGATTTATCACGCATATATTGAGAATAAACGGTGCTTGCGTTCATGCCATTTTCTATAGCTTGCGCATATCTTTCACCATCAGGTTGCGTTTTGAGCCACTGCGCTGTTCTGTTTGCTGTATTTAATTCATCTTGCTTTTTTATATCAGCCGCAGCACGTTGCTGAACGCCGCCCAACATTCCAGACCTGTCTAATGAGGCAAATGTCTCGCGGGTTCTAGGGTCGCGAAGGAAACCCATAAGACCGCCCGATCCTTGCTGTTGTTGCATTTTCTGCATCTGAATAGCACTAGGCTGGCTCATATTTCGGCCCGTAGGTTGTCCGTCCATTGTTGAAGCTCCTCCAAAGATTTCGGCTTCTAAAGATTTTTTCATCTGCCCATTGTTGGGTATTGCTTTCGGGCCAGCTTTGTTTGCTTTACCAAAAACGTGTTGCCCAATAGTCATCCAATCACCGCCACCAGATGCGCCCCAAGATGGGTCAGCGAGTTGTGGATTGTAGTAATGGGTCGCGCCACCTGTTGGGTCTTCATAATTACCCGAAAGCAAAGCATCAGCAACTTCATACGCTTTGGAACTTGGCGTGAAGTCCATGTTTTGACCTTGTTCGCCGCCAGCATAACCAGTGGTGCTATTCCACGCAGAGAAATGACCCGGCTGCAAGATAACCTTGCCGAGATCACTGCCGCCAGCAAGACGGTTCATAATTACCGAACCAACAGCCACCATGCCATTATAGCCTTGGTTTCCAGCCTCGGCTTGCAGTGTCTTTGCCAGTAGGTCGCGCTGCGTTAATTCCATTTACTTATCCAAAGCCGGGGAGGCCACTGAAGGCTGCTAGAGTTCCAAACAAGCCGGTTTGCCCCGGTTGCGTTACTGAGGCCCGTGGAAGCGCCCCCAACGTACCAGTACTAGTTTGTAGAGCCTGACCGGGGTATCCTAAGTTAGCCAATGTTTGCTGACGCCCAGCATCTAGCATTGCTTGTTGTGCAGCTTGTGCTCTAGCCGCTGCCGCTTGTTGCTGTTCTAAACCGCGCATACCCTGACCGAACATAGTTGATCCAAGACCCCTCATACCGCCAGCCGCACCAGATTGGATGCCTGCTGCTTGGAACTGACCGCCAAAGTTAGCTTGGTTTGTTGCTTGCTGACGATTGGCTTGCGCTTGTGCGAAAGTATTTTGAGCCGCTTGGTTTAGCTGGTTTGCTTGCTGCTCAAATTGAGCTTGCTGAATAGCAAATTGGTTTGCTGCCGCCATGTTACCCGCACGCGCCGCTTGCTCACGCGCCGCCGCAGCTTCACGCGCTTGCTGTCCCAATTGATTAGCTTGAAACTCTTGACCCGATGCAAGTGTTCGCGCCTGTTGCACGTTTCCAATGTCGAACTGACCAGATTGCAGAGCTTGAGTGAACGCTTGTTGCCGTTGTTGCGCGGAGAGTTGACCCGCTTGACGCAAAGCCTCACCAGCAAGCACACCCTCTTGCACCGCTTGACGGGAGCCACCGAAAGCACCCGCAGATTGCGCCTGTGCGCCCAATTGGTTTGATGCAAGTTGACGTTGCCGCTCAATGTCGGCCTGACCCGCCTCAATCACATTCTGCGTATAAGGGCTCATATATCGGTCTAGGTTTGTTGTGGCTAACTGATTGACAGCAATCTGCCCCGGCGCTTGCGCAGACCGAACAGCACCGACACCTTGCATCCTTTCAGCTTCTCCCAACTGTGCAGCGTTCATTAAACTTGCGGAACCAGCTTGAGCGGCTTGCATATTTACTGGGCTGAAACTTCCCAAGTTTCCGTAAACATCACCCGCTTGGGTTTGATATTGCTGGGCTTGCCCAAATACGTTTGAACCAATCATTGGAACAACCTTTCATCACAATTTATAGTCAGTAATACCGAGCGCATTGCCGATCCCTCCAAAAAAGTCGCCAACAGCGCCAAAATTGCCGACCCCATCAGCACCGCCGCCTGACATAAATCCAGAAGAAGGAGCAGGGGCGTCAATAAATCCATCGTCGTTTACATAACCGTATGTGCTTGCACCCGGTGCCGTTTCTGGAAATAGACTATGGTGCAAGTCTACAGCGTAAGCCGTGGAGTCGGAGTCGCTATTATTATATTGATTTCCACCACCACCACCGCCGCCACCGGGCATAGTTACAGGCGCGTTTGGATCAACATAACCATATGAACGAGTGCCGGGTTCTCCAGTAACAGGGTCTCTATAAAACGACCTTAAAAATTCATATTGACCGGGATACTGTTCTCCATAGGCAGTTTCTATCTGCTCTTGGAATGGCTGACTACTGTAAGCCTCAACACCGCCGACATTTACTGTGGGCATTGATGGAGGTGCAACCGTCCCTAAACCAAGGGAGCTGAGAAGATCATTTGTGCCGCTATACATTGCCGCCGGGGCAACCGCTTGATATTGAGGAATATTTACTGGCCCAGCACTAGATTGCTGCATAGCTTGTTCAAGCAAAAAGTTTCTCGCCGCTTCTATTCGCGGATCAAGTTGGCCTTTTTGCGAAGGGGTGCCAAATAAAAAATCCATGATGCCCATTTTATTACTCCAAACGGTTTAAACATTTATACCATATTTCTCGCACTTTGACACCCCTAGCCGTGCAACCTCGTAATTGACAGCGTAGAAGCGGGCAAAGCGGGCCGAGGCGAAGCCGCAGCCGTGTAGTTTAGAAAGCCGCTAGTGCTATCAACCATAAAGTTGACTTCAAGGTAATCCCCAGCGGCAAGCGTAAAGACTTGCGTCCTAGATGTAACCAGCGTTGCGTTGTTTTGATGTAAGGCCGCCGCCATTGCGCTGTCATCCACGTTGGTTCCGTTAATACTGGGCCAGAAGTAGAAGTGGACAGTACTGCCGGAGCTGGACGAAACTTGCGCAGAGAACGAAAGAACGTATTGCCCAGCTTCCTCAAAGACAATTCGTGATGCGGGAGTGCCGAGAGTAATGCCGTGGTTGTGTGACATTGCATCGTAGGTTAGTTTGTACGCCGTGTTTGCAGATGCTGCGGTAACGTCCGAAGTAATAATAAAGTCAGCATGGCCATCCTCAAGAATGATCTGCCGCCACTCACCATTCTTTGAGACAACCGGGTAGCCGTTCACGTTATCCCACAGCAAGACGCCATTTTCGGATGCAGACGAATAGGTCTCCTTGAAGCTCATCTGGTCTAAAGCGCGGCTAAGATAGATGCGCAAATTCTCAGCCCATTGCCTAATGTCTGGCGCGAGGGGTGGAACAATTCTGCTCATCTGCGACCGCCCGCTACCGCGTCAAGCCGCATAATGCCCACACGCCAGCTTGAGGAGGCGTCTCCCGTGACGCGCATTCTCACCTGACGACCCGTAAATCTTAGGCTCGTTGGGTTTTCCATGCTGTAAGGGCCGTGCGTCTTTTCCTCGCCCGTTGGGTAAAAGCGAGTTTTGAAGGAAGCGCTGACATCCCCGAGTGTTTTTTCGTCAGGTATTAAACCCTTCACACTCATCACTTGATCTCCAACTCCAAGCAAGATTGGCCCTGTCTCTGCGAATGGCGAAACTCCGCTGTAGCTAAATCCTATTTCCTGCTCATATAAAATTCCTTCAGCAGAAATCCAAAGAGGCTGACGGAATACGCCGCGATCCACGCCAGAAGTTCTGTCAATAGTGCCTGTCATCCAGACGTTTTCTGCGTAGTCATATGCGACATACCTATCGCACTCGATGCTTGATCCACTGGGATAAAACCACCAAATTTCGTTGAAACGGCTGTTGACCACAGCGTGTACTTTGGATTTCTGGTCGCTGTTTATGTCACTAAACACATAATCGGCAACGTCGCATTGCAGCGCTTGAACCGCGCCGCCGCTGTAAGTGAAGAACGAGCGCTGCCCCATCCAGATAACGCCCTGATCTATTGACGCGGCAGCGTTCGCAGCAATCAACCCGCAGGATGTTCCAACCCTTTGGAACCCATATACAAATGGTGGGCCGCTGTATGTTGCTGTGTGGGCGTCTTGATCGGTAAGTATCAGCGCCTGACCGCGTGTGCGGAGACCCTTCAGTATTACACCGTTTGTTTGGATTTCTATGTCACCAGCTTCGTTTGTCGCTGCGGGTGTCCATGTGTTGTTATCTTCCCGGTCTGACCATGATACGTTTCTAGGGTTCCCTCCAGCACCCAGCGCAAACACAAAGCGCTCTTCCGTTACCATCATTGCGGAGCAGTCTACTGGCGCGTTTGACAAGACGGCGGCTGGCGTAGAATTGTCGAGCTGCCACTGGTAAATCTTGCCATCATCGGCTGTGCATCCCAAAAGATACTCACCCCAATTTTCCAACGACCATGTGGTTGCTTTGAGGATATTGCTGGTGTCTTCAACTGGAAGCCCGTACAAACCACCTCCAAAGGTTTTCGCGCCGTAC
>Ga0208667_1000773_pt1 | contig 12885 bp, 29 predicted proteins | sample 11BtaG_FD_184085 | JGI IMG/M metagenome (GOLD analysis project Ga0208667, IMG submission 184085) | Marine viral communities from the Subarctic Pacific Ocean - 11B_ETSP_OMZ_AT15265_CsCl metaG (SPAdes) (version 2) | ecosystem: Environmental > Aquatic > Marine > Oceanic | place: Pacific Ocean... | reverse complement strand
AGAAGATAGGCTAACATTGTAACCTTCATACAGTAGATTATATATTATACTTCTTGCTCGAACTACATCCCTTGTTCTACCTTTACTAAAGATGTCATGTTTGCTAACAGTATATTTCTCACACACTTTATCTACAAGTTTAGATACGACTTCCAAGTTTGCGTTCTTTGTTTTAAATGTAGTAGCAACTTTAGTTTTGTTATTGCTATCCATTATTGGTTGTCTTTGCATTAGTTCTGCTGCGTACAAAAATCCTTCTGAAAACCCTACCTCATATAATCTTTCTTCTTGGTTTGTTAAAAGGTAAAATGCTTTCTTAACTTTGTAGATAAAGTTGTTTTGATTTAGTTTATTGATGTGTTTATTATAGTGTTGACTTACATTTATGGTCATAGATCCCCTACAGTTTCCTTTCTTTTTTTTCAACTATTAAGTTAATAGCTTAACTTGCCATTAACTTTTCTTTTGTCTGCTCTATTTGCCAAAGTAATTTATAAGAATCTTGTTGATACTTATTTACTTTGTGCTTTGCTTCCAGATACTTCTCGTGTTTCTTCGCTTGAAGATCCTTCAACTTTTGCAGACGAACTTTGATGTCTTCCATCATGCTCCTTTGCTACTGTTGCAAAATCAAATTTTAAATTATTGATCTTGCATTCTACAAACTCTCCTCTATTCGAGTTGTTTGCAGCTTTCTCTGTATCATCAAAGAGTTCAATCATTTGAAAATGACACTCCCCATTGATAATTCTTTTAAATTTTGTCATACTTATTTACTTTTTTCAACTTCTTTTTTGATCAAAAAATCTATATACTGTCTTGCTTTTTTAAGATCTTCAATACCATTCTTTCTTTTATATCTAGAAATATATTTAATTACATTACCCTCACAGAAATTAAAATTGTTTTCGATAATAAAATCTATTGGTTCAATCTTGTTTGCTATGTAGTGTGCTGGTTCTTTTATATTGTCTGTCATATTAAATCCTTTTTTTAAGCAAGGTGGGGAAAACGATAGAAAGGGAAAAAAACCCCACCCTGCTTGATACCCTTTAGCCTAAGTTAAAAGGTATATTCGTTATTACCACCATCATTTGCTTTTGCAAAGCTATTATTATTAGATTTACCTGCTCCACTTGGTGTTAAAATTATAGTCAACTCACCAGCTTTTAAATTTCCATCTTGATCTTTAGATGGGAACGCAGCTTGGTTGTACCATTTACCATTAATGTTTACTCCAATAGTCCAGTTCTTATCTGGATGTTTCATATTTTTTGGACCAACATATATAGGAAGTTTATCTTCTGGAGACTTCCAATCTGGGTTCTTGGTTAGGTTAATGTATATTTTTTCGGATTTATTATCCATGTTTACTCCTTGGTTATATCAACTACTGTTGATTATTGTTTAGTTTGACTTCATGCTTACTACTTGCATCTCTGATCTGTTCGTATGCTTTGAAGTTATTGTTTTTAAGATGACCAACAACTGATCTTACTTGGCTTTTAACTGCTGATAATTGTTTAACAGTTTTAGTTTCTGTAATCCTATTGATGATCTCTTCTACATCCACTTCATCATCCATGTATGTAGGTTCTGAAGATTGCTCCACAGAATTTTGTTGGAATGGTTTAGCATTGTAACCATCTTCTAAATCCATACCTGTCTTTAAGTTAAGAGCATTCAAGAACGCATACTTTCTACTGTATGACATTGCTTGACCTGTTCCGTACTTATCTAAACCACCCATGGCAGTACATCCATCGATCACAATAAAACTTTTTGGATCATCGATGTCAGTTATTCTCATGGTGCAAGTAACAACCACATATCTATCTGTAATGTCTGTTACATAATTGCAGGTTGGATATAAACCATTTTCTAAAAAAGCTGCCATTGCCACTCTTTGCACATCATCATGCAATAGTGGACTAAAAGGTGCTCCATTCTTATTTCCTTTTTTTACACCACTTGCTTTGTTACAGGCGTTGTAAAGTTTCTTATGTATATTACCCATATTGTTTCCCTTCATTTGATACACGTTTGTTTCACTACTCATATTTTTATACCCCATAGTTTATTGATTAATTGTACTTGTTCATCTGCTAAATCTTTATAGTAAAAGAAATGATTAAGATCTGGTGGCTCCATCATGTTAGCTAATCTATTGATGTTACCCTCACAAAACATAATCATCTTCTCCCATGTTAGAATTTTATCTATCATGATATTGTAAAGATGTTGCAAATGATCTGCCTTCATTAACTCATGGCTCTTATCAAAGATGATATAATCTTTATCATTAACATATACCAAGTGAGGTATCTTCTTTGTTGCCATGTAGTAGAACGAAGTCTGTGTAAGGTTCTCAATCGTAGGCTCCGAAGGTAGATCTTGAGTGATCATCTTCCACTCTTCTTTGCCTTTAACCTTTCTTAAATTAGGTGGCTTAGTTTTTAATTCTATAAATTTTGTTTTAGTTTCATAATCGATACGACCAATGACAGGCTTGATCATGTCAAACTCTTTTAGTTCTACATATCTTTCACAAACTAATTTATCCTTACCAATAATATCTTGCACAACTTTCTTTGTGATTGGAATACAATCTTCGGCAAACTTAATCATCGCTTCTCTACCGAACTTATCCTTTGCGTCAACAGGTGGGTTTGCATTTATGTTTTCTTTTTCTTGATCGAAACAAACTTTATAATCTTTATCCCATTCTGTTTCTTTAATTGTTTTAGATTTATAAATTACATCTGCGATCTGTTTCTGCACCACATTATTAACTAAGTTACCAAAGTTTGCTTTGTATCTAAATGGAAACTTCCTTCTAACTTCTTGAGGGAAAGTATAACCTAATAAATTTTTTGCAAAAGGTGTTGATGTTGATGAATAAGACCAATGATCTAATCCTTCGCCACCATTAAATATTGAGAATGCTTTCTTCTGACGAAGTAAGAAGGAATCTTCAGCTTTTTTTATTTTATCGTTTTCCATTTTTTTTCTTTCTGTTTTTTTTGTAACGATTACAATGATTTTAATGGGTTGTCAACGGATAATTATAATTGTATAACGGAGAGAAAATGACTAAGAAAAAACTACCATATAAAAAGGTGCGTGTAATTTGGGTTGACATATGCAGCTCGAGCCAATGGTATGATGATCTAGCTGATGTTGATAAGTTCAGCTATTCTTGGTGTGAGGATATTGGTTATCTATATTATAAAGATTCTAAAGTAGTTAAGATCTTTACTTCTTATTCTTATGATGAAGATAAACTATCTGTTGGAAATATAACTGCATATCCTAGATCAGTAGTTAAGAAAATTATATACGAGAAATGACATACTCTGGAATCTTTGATGAAACTGATTGCAAGTTAGAATTAAAACGAGCAAAGAAATATATTAAGAAACAAGCTGATATAATTTTTGCACTTGAGAAAGAGATTGAAGAGAAAGAAAACGAGATAAGGATATTAAAAAATAATGGTATATGAAGTAAAAAAAATTAATTATAATGATACTAAACCTTTTATTTTAAATATACATTATGCCAAGCGTATGCCTAGTATATCTTATGCTTATGGTTTATTTTTAAATAATGAATTAGTTGGTATAGTTAGTTATGGTTCTCCTGCTTCTCCCAGTTTATGCAAGGGGATTGCTGGATTAGAAAATAAATCTTTTGTAATTGAATTGAATAGATTAGTTTTAAAATATAATAAAAAAAATGAAGCATCAATGTTAGTTGGAAAATCTTTACAACTTTTACCTAAACCAAAGATAGTTGTTTCTTATGCTGATACAAATCAAAATCATGTAGGTTTTATATATCAAGCAACTAACTTTTACTTTACAGGAACGAGTAAACCTAGAACAGATATGGCAAGTAAAAATGGTAAACATCCAAGACACCATTTAGGAGATAAAACAAAAAGAATTTTTAGAAGTTCTAAGCATAGATATGTTTATTTAGTTGGTAATAAAAAAGATAAAAAATATTTTTTAAATAATTTAAAATATCCTTTATTAAATTACCCTAAAAAAAATGAGGTTATAAATGGCTAGAGATGTGTATGCTTTCAGTAATGGTTTATATTCAGATTTTCATAGGAAATATGATAAAATTGCTTATATAGATATTGATAGTGTTGAGTGTTGTCAGTATTGTTATGAGCCTTTAGCTATCATCGAGACTTGTTATGATAAAGGTCAACAATTTAAGTCTACAACCCTCTCAAAGATCATCGCTGAACGCCTAAATATACCCTGCTTTTTAGTATTCTATAAGGAACTGACACCGAGTAGCCTAACCTTTAGGATCAAGCGTATACGTAGCTCTAAGACAGAGTTTAGACTAATGAGTGAGGATCAATGGGTTATAATATTGAGATCCTTGCATGACCACCACAAATTAAAATGTAAATCAACCAAACGAAAGGATAAATAATGAACGTAACAACTAGGGGTTTTCTCCATGTAACTTATAAGCTGTATCATCACTTAAATATTTTAAATGGGGAAGAAAAATCTACCTGCTTAAATGTATTCTTATCTATAATGAAATATGCTTGGAAGAAAAATGGATACAAGGCACAGTTGAGACACGAAACTATTGCTAAAGATACTGGTTTATGTAGAGCCACAATTAAAACTGCAATATCTAAGTTAGTTAAATTAAATATCATATCAGATATTAGAGGTCGATCTGGTAAAACTTATATTGTTAATGATACATTTTTGAAAGCTGAGAAGACTTATGATAGCCAAACATTAGCTATCTCAACCCCTAAGATAGCTAAACATTTAGCGTCAGATAGCCAAACATTAGCTACATTAGTAGAAGACAATATACATTATAACATAGGTAAAATAGTTAAGAGTTTTGCAGGGGATAGGGAGAAGATATTAGATGAATTATCTAAGCTCCCTATCAACGAATTAAAAGAAGATAAAACTAATGTCTATCTCTGTAAGTTAGCCATTCAAAGAAAGGAAGATAATGAGAGAGAGAGTAAAGCAACTTATGTTAGTGGGGATAAAATTCTATCGGCATTGTCCAGAATAAAGAAACAAGCTAACCCAAGATACAGAGAGAAAGTTGAATACAATAAACGCAATGGGATTAAACCATGGGAAAATAAATAATGACGGGTCGACCAATGAGAAAGGTATTTTGCCAAGGCTTCACTCGTGCTGGGTTAAGAGAGGGAAAGAAAATACCTTGTAGAATGAAAGGTTATCCACTATCTGGTGGTAAGTTATTCAAATGTAAATATCATGGCTATCAAAACTATGATAAGTTTAACAAAGCTAATTACACAGATGAAACAAGAATAAAACAACTATCAAAACTAATACAATTTAGGAACTATACTGATGAGCAAATCAAAGAATACTATTACACCAAAACCAAACCAAGAATTGATAACAGAGAAAGATCTATTTACCATACAAGAAAAATTGGTAGACGGAAATACGCTTACCGAGATACTTCAAAACAAACAGTATCCGTTCAGCTTGATGAAGTTCTACGCTTACTTGAGAAAAAATCCAGAGTTAGAAGCTAAGATTACTGAAGCTAGAAAGCTAGGTATCCAAACTTTAATTGATAAATTAATGCAAGTATTTTCTTATCAAGAAATAGAATCACCCAACGAGGTGCTTTGGGTGAGGGAAAAAACTCGGTTCATTCAATGGGTTGCAGGAAAGATTACTGATTTATATTCTGATAATAAGGTTCAAAAGGTAGATCAAAAAACTGAAATGACTATTAGCTGGGAAGACAATCAAGATGATATGATTGATGTATCAGAGGATATAACTGATATACCCTCTGATAATAAAGATTAGTATTCTAAACTAGAATTAAAAGTTACTTCTATCTTATGATATGGATCTCTCTCATGACAGTTTTTAATCTGCATATACAGTTCTCCAAGATCATAACAATTATCTTCAAATAAAAGTTTCTTTGTTACTTTTGGTTTAGCATATTTGATATGCTTTTTCTTTTTGCTATCATAGTAAGTATCATCAGTTCTTACTGAATGTATTTTTACTTTGTCGTATGTTATCATTTGTTTTCCTTTCTATATTTTTCTTGCTAGGTATTGAAATTTAGGATCATGATTAATGTTCCCATATGTCAATCTTTTTTGGTATAATTCCACAACATCACTCTCTGCTAATCTTCTAAGCAAGTTTGCTTTATCTCGAACATGATTATCGTAGAACCTATCTCGTGGTAAGTACCCCACATGATACTCAAAGACTTCTCCTTTATCAGCTAACTTTATTACTGTATCGTAATTGTTTATTGTCATTTTTTTTCTCCATTTGTTTGTTGTTATAATCTCTAACTATTTGTTTCCAAGCTAGACCATTTTGTTCTTTGAGAGTATCGTATAGTTCTTTTATTTCTGCTCTCAAATTTTGTTGTTGTAATTGTTTATTCATTAATAATTTGGATTAAGATAAGGCATATCTTCCTCAATTAATTCTATGCTTGATCTTAAACTTTCTAATTGTTGTTTATAAATTTGATTATCTTTATTGTCATAAATTTGATCTCTTTTTCTTTCAATCAATTCATGTAATACTTCAACAGATTTTTTGTACTTATCTTGTTTTATTTTATAATCTTGCATATTATTTTCCTTTCTATTTTTTATTTCTTTTATACTCATCATACAATTTTGATAGTTGCAATGTGTCGCATTTTTCTATAAAATTTATTAGTTCGTTTCTCATTTCCTTTCTATCCTCGTATGCTTTGGCTTTGTTTCTGTCGATCAATTCAAAATGATCTGGTGTTAATTGTACCATGTTATTCCTCGCTTTCTATGTACCATTCTGGTGGAATTACATCTGTGTCATAAATTGCTTTTGAATATTTTTGTCTAACTTGAAAATCTTCACAAGGAAAACAAACAAATTCATTGTCTGTTATATTATCACAACTGTTGCAATCTTTATTTGGTTTTACAAAATCTAAATTTATATATTCTTTCATTTATTTCTCGCTTTCTATTTTTTCTATTTTAACATCATCATATTTTTTTTGTTTCCAATAATCATAACATTTTTTTGCATCAGTATAATTTGTAAAATACTCATCAATACTACCAATCCAAACTATATATTTATGTGTCATTTATTCCTCGCTTTCATCATCTGCATACGCAGTTATATAATCAGATAAATTTTGTTTAACTTCAATCATAGCCATACTTTCGGCTTCGTACTCACTATCTGCTTCAAATGTTAAATCAAATCTATCAATCCAATTTTTGTCAACTGACAAAGATACTTTATATTTATTCATGTTATTTTCCCTCACTTTCTGTTTGTTTATCTAATGCGTTTTTGATTGTGCTTTCTAGTTCCCAATATAAATTGCTACCTTTCTCGGTGTTTTTTGTGCTACCTATATTATCTTCATCAGCAATTACAAATTCACTAGCTATATCATCACTTAAATTGTCTATGAATTTGAAATATAAATCATCAGCTAATTCACACGCTAATTCAAAGTTTTTATTTGTCATATTATTTACTCGCTTTCTGTTTTTGTTTATGTCTTGTTATTGTTTTTTCTTTACTACTTTGTATTGCAATTATTCTATGAAAAAAAGGGTGCGAACAGTCGCACCTCACACCCTCTTTTTTGGCTCGTTCATTAACTTTTTTAATAATCTTATCTTGCCAATTCATCTTCCTCATCTTCCTCATCTTCTTCATCTTCGTTTAAATCGTTTGCGTCAAGATAATCATCATAACCTACATTATAAGCAATCGGATCGCTATCCTCTAAGAGTTTAGAAAAATTCCAAATTCCTGTGTCATAAAGTTCATCTAACCAATCATTATATTGATCTTGATATTTCATTTTATTTTATCCTTTCTATTATATATATTTTCTGTCTATGTTTTTATTCTCAAGAAGATTAACAAAATCTTTATATCTCATACGATATTCCCTGTTGCTTCCTGTTAATTCTTCTATTCTGTTTAAGTGTTTCGCTGTGGTTACTGACCATACATTTTCGCAAACATAAGTATCAACAGGCGTTTTAATTGCTACTGTTGTATTGTAGCTATAAAATACTTGATTGTTTCCTATTGTTTGAGTGTATAGGCTTTTTTGGTCTATTTGTGTTTTCATTGTTTTCCCTTTGTTAGTTGTTTTCTATTGTTATAATTTAACTTGATTTGTTTGTCTTGTATATATTTGTCGCACCCCTAGATGCTCCATAAATGCAAGATATAAAGCATCAAAGAAGTTAAAAAGGTTGTAGTAAATACAAAGAATAATATTTTATAGATCATATTATTACTGATTAAAGTTAATATAATTTCTATAATCAATATTCTTAAAATAATCTTTGTTATCTTTTGAATACATATACATATAATTTTGTGGATCATTTAAACCTTTTGATTTAGCATTTTCAAAAGCTTCTTTGTGATCTCTATAGTACATTGAAGTACCATCTTTAAAGTTTATTAAAGTTTTAAATTTAGTCATTTTTGTTTCCTTTGTTTTGTTTGTTTCGTTTAATTTAATATATTGGTTAATTAATGTAAGTTGACATATTGACGCATATATAGATTAGAATAGTTTTAATGTTTGGAGAAGTTTAAAGAAAATTAAAGATAGTTAAAGATAGTTAAATGATCCTATTCTTACATTGACACGTCAACTTCCCACCCACGTCATAAGTATCGGATAGGTAAGTATTGTTGACCTATTTATTTAAAGGTTTTTTATTTTAGTAATGATAACCTTTTAGTTATCGTTACCAATATTTGTTGTAGTTTTGACTATATTTATAGAACGCGATACCCCCTACCCCCCAGATTGTGGTGTCGTTTTATTATATATATATACATGGGATTTATTAACAGACACACAGACACATACCCCCACAAACAACCCTGCACCTATTTATTCAACCTTATGCAATATTTTATTTTTTACTTTAAAACGATTCTAAATTAGCTAGATGTAGTATATGGATTATCTTAATACCGAAGATTTAGATTGTATTGCTTATATAGATAAGAAAACAAATAATGTTATTATTAGATTTGTTGGTTTACCTAATGCGAAAGCAGCAGAGCTGTTTACTGATTATGTAATGATGACACTAGGTGTAGACTATAATCCATTAAGCAGTATTGAAAGATCAAAGATGATACACTAATGAATATTAAAATACCTTATACTCCGAGAAAACATCAATCTTATTTACATCAACAGATAAATAGATACAGATGGAGTGTTCTCGTGTGCCACAGAAGGTTTGGCAAAACAGTATGTATGATAAATCATTTGATTAGATCAGCATTAATGAGCAAGTTGAAGAATCCTAGATTTGCATACATAGCTCCCACATTCAAACAAGCCAAAAGTATTGCGTGGGATTACATGAAGCAGTTCACAGCAAAGATACCAAACACTAAGTTTAACGAAACAGAACTAAGAGTTGATTTACCCAATGGTTCAAGAATAACATTACTTGGAGCAGAAAACTCAGATGGATTAAGAGGTATATACCTAGATGGATGTGTCATAGATGAATACGCTAACATTGATGGTAAACTCTTTGCAGAAATAATTAGACCAGCTCTATCAGATCGTAAAGGTTATTGTGTCTTCATTGGTACACCTGCTGGAATGAACAACAACTTCTATGATCTATACCAACACGCAAATGGTGCAGAAGATTGGTTTAACTACAAAGCTAAAGCAAGTGATACTAAGATTGTAGACCCAGAAGAATTAGAGAAAGCAAAAGAAGTTATGGGTGAGAAGAAGTATATGCAAGAGTTTGAGTGTGATTGGATAGCAAACATAGAAGGTGCAATATATGGTGAAGAGATTAACAAGATTGAAGATAAGAACCAGATAGCTAGAGTTCCCTACGATCCCACTTTGCCTGTCTCAACTGCCTGGGATCTCGGTGTCGCAGACCACAGTAGTATTATATTCTTTCAACAAAAAGGAACATCAATACAAATAATAGATTACCACGAAGAGAGAGGTCATGGCTTACCACACTATATCCAGTTGCTAGAAGAAAAACCTTACATCTACAAAGATCACTTTGCTCCACACGATATTGATGTGCAAGAGTTTGGCAATGGAAAGACCAGAAGAGAGATAGCATATCAGTTAGGAGTTAGGTTTAAAGTAGTACCGAAGCTACCAGTAGAAGAAGGTATCCACGCAGTAACCATGCTGCTATCTAGATGTTGGATAGATACAGACCATTGCAAAAGTTTAGTAGATGCGTTAAGACATTACCATAGGAAGTACATCGACAAAAATAGAATGTTCAGATCGAAACCTGTACACGATTGGAGTTCTCATGCTTGTGATGCTATGCGTTACCTAGCTGTTGGTCTTCAAGAAATTAATACTAGACAAACTGCTCCACAAAGTGTAGCAGATAATGATTACAGGATTATTTAATTATGGGATCAATATTCAAACCAAAAATGCCACCACTACCACCTGTGCAACCTTTGCCAGAAGCTCCAGAAGCAGAACTGTCAGCAGAAGAGAAAGCAAAAATAAAATCTGAACAAGATGCAATCATGAGAAAAAGAAAAGGTAGAAAGTCTACAATCCTTACTGGACCACTTGGTCTACAAGAATCTGAAGAAACAAAACTTAAAACTTTATTAGGAGAATAATATGTTAGATAAAATTAAAAAAGCATTTACAAAAAAGAAACCTGCTGCAAAAAAAGTTATTAGTAATATGGATGACCTAGATACTGGTGTAGGTATTAATCAAGAAGTTAAGTCAGAAGTAAAAACAGAAGTTAAATCTGAAACTAAATCTTCTTTAACATTTGGTAAGTAATGGGATCTCCTAGTGCATCAACTGGTGGGGGTGGAGAAAGAAGATATGAGCCACCTAAGAAAAAAAATAAAGTTGTAGAATTTATTAAAGGTGGTGGAATTTTAGGAGCTGCTATTAGAGGTGTAAAAAAATCAGCAGAAAAATCAAAAATGCAGAAAGAATTAGATTATGAAGGTAGTGCATACCAAACTAAATCAAGTGCTTCTTATCAACCTGTTAGTGGTAATGATGGTGGTGCAACAGGTTCGAGTGGTCAAGTAGTACAAGCTCCAACAGTAACTGCTCCAACTACTGCAGAAGTTTCACAGAGTACAGCAACAGATGCTGAAGATCCAATCTTGTTAAGAAAAAGAAAAGTAAAAGCTAAAGGAAGATCTCCAACAATCATGACAGGTGTTACTGGTGCAACTGGTAGCTTGACATTAGGCAAACCAAGTTTATTAGGTAGATAATGGCACAAACAGATAAAGCAAAAAATTTATTAAAACGATATGATCGTTTAAAAGCACAAAGACAAAACTGGGAAAGTCATTGGCAAGAAGTTGCAGATTATATGCAACCAAGAAAAGCAGATGTAACTAAAACAAGATCTAAAGGTGATAAAAGAACAGAACTTATTTTTGATGGCTCACCATTACAATCAGTAGAACTATTAGCAGCATCACTACATGGTATGTTGACAAACCCATCTACTCCTTGGTTCTCTTTAAGATTCAAACAAAACGATATGGAGAATGAGGATGAAGCAAAAGAATGGTTAGAAGATGCAACAGAAGTTATGTACTCTGCATTTAATAAGTCTAACTTCCAACAAGAAATATTTGAACTGTATCATGATCTAATTACATTTGGAACTGCTGCAATGTTTATTGAAGAAGATGATGAAGATATTTTAAAATTTTCTACAAGACACATTAACGAAATCTTTATTGCAGAAAATGACAAAGGAAGAATCGATACAGTATTTAGAAAGTTTAGTTTATCTGCAAGAGCAGTAATGCAAAAGTTTGGTGATGTATCAATGAACATCGCAACGAAAGCACAGAAAGATCCTTACGAAGAAGTAGAGATACTTCACGCAGTATATCCTAGATCTGACTTTGATCCAAAGAAACAAGACAAAGATAATATGCCTTTTGAATCTGTTTACTTAGACGCAGATAGTGGAGATGAATTATCTGTATCTGGTTTTAGAGAGTTTCCTTTTGTAGTACCAAGATACTTAAAAGCATCACACGAAATCTATGGTAGATCTCCAGCAATGACAGCTTTGCCAGACGTTAAGATGCTAAATGAAATGTCAAAGACTACAATCAAGTCTGCACAGAAACAAGTTGATCCACCTTTGTTAGTTCCAGATGATGGTTTTATGTTACCTGTAAGAACAGTACCAGGTGGTTTAAATTTTTACAGAGCAGGAACTAGAGATAGAATTGAACCATTAAACATTGGTGCGAACACTCCACTAGGTTTAAATATGGAAGAGCAAAGAAGAAACTCAATTAGAAATGCTTTCTATGTAAATCAACTTATGATGCAGAATGGTCCACAAATGACAGCGACAGAAGTTATCCAACGTAACGAAGAGAAGATGAGATTACTTGGACCAGTTTTGGGTAGACTTCAATCTGAATTATTAAAACCATTAATCGATAGAGCATTTGCATTAATACTTAGAAAGAATTTATTTAGACCTGCACCAGAATTTTTAGCAGGTACAGATATAGAAATTGAATATGTATCTCCACTAGCTAAAGCACAAAAGTCTAGCGAGTTACAATCAATCATGAGAGCTATTGAGATTATGGGTAGCTTATCAAATGTTGCTCCAGTATTCGATCATATCAATATGGATAAGTTGGTTAGACACTTAGCAGACATAGTAGGTGTTCCACAAAAAATATTAAAACCACAATCTGAATTGAATGCTGAAAGACAACAAGCAGCACAACAACAAGAGCAAATGCAACAGATGCAACAAGTACAACAACTAGCAGAAGC
>Ga0208667_1000772_pt1 | contig 12899 bp, 27 predicted proteins | sample 11BtaG_FD_184085 | JGI IMG/M metagenome (GOLD analysis project Ga0208667, IMG submission 184085) | Marine viral communities from the Subarctic Pacific Ocean - 11B_ETSP_OMZ_AT15265_CsCl metaG (SPAdes) (version 2) | ecosystem: Environmental > Aquatic > Marine > Oceanic | place: Pacific Ocean... | reverse complement strand
ATAGGTCTGATTCTGATAATTGGACAGTTTACAATAATAATTTAAGTGACTCTAAAGCATTATTTCTTCAAGACACTAATGCAGAAATACCTACTAGTTCATATAATTTTTGGAGTTTATATTGGAATGAAACAGACCCAACTTCATCTGTTTTTAGTGTAGGAGTAGATAACTCGGTTAACGGAAATAGTGATAATATAATTGCCTACTGTTTCGCAGAAATAGAAGGATACTCTAAATTTGGCTCTTATACAGGTAATGGAAGTACAGACGGAACATTTGTTTATACAGGATTTAGACCTGCTTGGGTTTTAATTAAGGCAATTGATAGAACTGTTGAATGGACTGTTATGGATAGTGCAAGAGATACATTTAATCCAGCAGGTAAACAATTATCACCAAATGCAACTGATAGAGAATATGCAGATGCAGAACATCACGCAGAAAGAGATTTTTTATCTAATGGTTTTAAATTAAGAGGAACTGCAAATGCAACTAATGCAAGTTCTTCAAATAATTATGTTTACATGGCATTTGCAGAACATCCATTTGTTTCTAGTTCTGGAGTTCCTGTCACTGCGAGATAATGAAACTATTAATATCAATTTTGTTTCTATTTACTCTTGTAGCAACATTCACAGATATTAAAGCTGAAACGAATACAGTTAGTTCTACTGTCGTTAATAACACACCCCCTACTGCTAACTCCCCTGCAATCAATATAGTCAATTCTGATATTTGTAAATCTGGTGTATCTGGTGCAATTCAATCAAATGTTATTGGATTTAGTACAGGTGTCACTATTACAGATATGAACTGCGAAAGAATTAAACTAGCTAGAAGTCTTTACTCAATGGGAATGAAAGTTGCAGGTGTTTCTATTCTATGCCAAGACGCAAGAGTTTTTGATGCCATGATTATGTCTGGAACACCTTGTCCATATATGTCTGATATAGGCGAAGATGCCTTAAAACAATGGGAACAAAATCCAGATAAAGTTCCGCAAGGTAGCACTGCTTTAATTAAACCAAAACCAATTAAACAAGAAACAAAAGAAGGAGATATAGATGGTCTTAAAAATTTTGGTCTTATGGCTCTTGGTTTGCTTCTCATATTCTAAAGCTGAAGATTGTTCTACTGACACTATAGGTTTATGTACTCCCTTAGTGACAGATATAATTACTGAAGAAAAAGTCATTGAAGAAGAAACTGATAGTACAGGGATCTATATAACCGAAACTACTACAACCACTACAACAACAACTACAGTCACGAATGAAGATAGCGGAGATATATTAGATGGCAGTAATGGATTTGTTCCTACATCTAAAGAGGGTGATATGGATATTGATTGGGGTGGACAGGGTAGTGCCTCAATACCTTCTGGTAGTTATTGTAATGAATTAGGCACAGATAAATGTGCTGAGATTACAGACAGTAATTTAACCACCTTTTATCAGCAAGTAGATATTTCAGAACTAGATATTAATTATGGTGGCACTACTGAATATACAATCAAAGTAGATAAACAAGATGAACAAGATAGTGTTTATATGAAAGTCATTGGTAGAAATGGAAATACGGAAGTCTTTAATGGTACTGATGTTTTATCAGCTTCAGGTGTTAATAGTGGATATCAACAATATCAAGGCAATTTTGATTTTTCAGGAAAGATAACTAATCTCATTATTGAAGTAGGGGGTAGAGATATTAATCTAGCAGTGGGAGTTCTATTTGATGATGTGACTATTAATGTTTTATATAATGTTATTGAAACAATCATTACTCAAGAAATTACAAAGATAGAAACTTTTATTGCTTTAAACCTAGACCAACCAGAATTAATTGATGTCGCTGAAGATGTATTTAAATTCAATGATATATCTAAACAAGATGATTTTATTATGTTTGAGCCATCAGAACCTGAACAAACAGAAATGTCTTATGAAACTATTGAAGCTGAGTTGGAAGAACCTGTCATTGAAGAAATTAAAATAGAAGAAACTGTAGAAGAAGTTGAAATTGCAAAAGTAGATGAGCCTGTTGAAGAAACAAAAGAAGAACCCAAAGAAGAAGTAAAAGAAACCAAACAAGAAAAAGCCAACAAGATAGTCAAGAAAATGGGTGATAAAGGTAAATATGATGCCAACAATCAAACAAAGACTTTGGTTGTAATGCAAGTATTAGCTGATAGTAAAAGTTTCTTTGAACAACCTCAGCTACCACAGATACAAGGATTTTTTGATAATAGAACTTTGCCAGATGGTGAAATAATTGATAATAATATTTTGATGTATAATTTGTTTATGAATAATGATTTAGGACACAATGAATTAGTGGATTTACAATGGAAGTAGAATATCAAGGAATGAAGTTTAAAGGTGGTAAGTTCTTTATCATCTTATCTTTAATGGGTGCAATTATTGGTGGTGGTTGGACAGGCTACAAATTCTATGATGACTACTTGGATATGAAAGCCAAGATAGAAGGATATACTGCACCAGATTTAAGCCATATTGAGGAACAGATTGCAGTTCTTAAATCCGAGGTATCAATGGTATTAGAGGAAGTTAGTTTGGTTAATGATGTGGCACAAAGCCTAAAAAATGACCTTAGAGACGATATTAAGACCATGAAAGCCGATATAAGAGCCATAGACAAGGTAGTTAATGATATTGAGGACAGAGTTAAGGCTAATGAAAGAGAGATATCTGAGGACTTCAAAATCCTCGAAAAAGAGATAGATGACAAGATAAAAAAGTCTTTATCAAATCCATTGGCAGGGATAAAATAAATCATGACTAATCTTAATGAAATACAAGAAGAGCTAAACAAACACAGACAACTCAATAAAGACCTTAAATCCGATAATAGAAAACTCAGAAAAGACCTAAAAGATAAAGATCAAGAGATTACTGATCTTAATAAATATAATATGCACATTACTAAAAAATTGCTTATTGCTACTGATCCTGAAGAGAAAAATATGTATTTGACAACAAAGTTAAATGAACTTAATAAAATATCTATAGACGCAAAATTAAACGAGGTACATAATGCCAAGGCAAGCAGACAAGATTAATAAGTTAGATAAAGAAGTATCTTTAATACAAAAAGATATTGAAATTATTAAAAATAATCATTTAAAACATATTGAGGCTGATATCAAAAAAATTAATTATGTTTTATGGTCTGTTGGTATTTTAGTTTTATCTAATTTAATTATCTTAGTTAGAGACTTACTTGGCTAAAAAATCACAAGTCACAAATTCAGTCTATGAACCTAAACCTAAACGCACCTCTATCGGCAGAGGTAATGTGAAAATGTCATCTATGAATAAGCATAGAAGAAGGAGCTATAAGAAGTATAATAGACAGGGTAAATGACGAATATTTGCTTATGGATGAAAAACAACAAAAGGGTGTAAGCTCTGAATTAATTGCTGAGTATTATTTAACCAAAGCTGGCTATATTGTTTATTCTAAAAAATCCGTACAGAGTCCTGTTGATTTAATTGCCATCAATCCAGAAGATGGTGAAATATTATTAGTCGATGTTAAAACTGCCAGTATCAGACAAACCAATTTTCAAAAAGGAACAACTATTAGACGATCAGCAAATGAAGAACAAAAACGATTAAATGTTTGTTTTTTATATGTATATGATAATAAAATGTGCGAGTTGATAATGTATAAGGATAATACTAGAATAACGAAAATTTTAAATGAGGTTTTAGTATGAACTTAGAAAGATTAAAAAAGGATATTATAAGGTTTGAATCAATTGAATATACCCCCTATATTTGTTCGGCTGATAAAGAAAGTATTAAAATTGATGGAAAACCTAGATATACAGTTGGAGTCGGACATCTTATTCTTCCAACTGAGTCTCACCTTTTAAATAGACAAAAGCCTTTGACCAATGCAGAGGTCATGGTTCTCTTTGAGAAAGATTTGTCTATTGCTATGAATGAGGCAAAAAAATTTATTAATCCATCTTCTATTGAACCTGAAGCATGGGAAATAGTTTGTCATCTTTCGTTTTGGCTGGGATATCCAACCTTAGCTAAATTTAAAAATACTCAGAAGGCACTAGAAAACCAAGATTATGTTTTGTGTGCTGAAGAGCTTTTAGACTCTAATTTATATCGTTCTACTTTTAAGGGAGTTAAAAATAGAATTATCGAATTATCATCTAGGATGAAAGATATCTAATGTTAGAAAAAATATTAAGTGGTGGTTTAGTTGGTAGTGTTGGAAAAATCGTAGATGAATTACATACAAGCGATGAAGAGAAAGCTCAAGCGAAGATAAAACTACAAGAGTTAGAGAACCAATTAAAACTAAAACAAATGGATATAAATTTAGCTGATGCTAAATCTACAGCTACAGGGATTGGTGGAACACTACAAAGAATGTGGAGACCATTAATTGGTATTAGTTGTAGTCTAGCGATAATGTGGGAATTTGTTTTAAAGCAGTTTATTGTTTTCTTTTTAGCTGTTTTTAAAGTTGAAACTTTACCCTTGCCAAGTTTAGATATGACTGTTTTAATGCCTTTGGTTATGGCTATGTTAGGCATGGCTGGGATTAGAAGTTTTGACAAACTCAAAAAAACTAATTCAGATAAATAACAAAGGAGTCAACTATGTTAGGTAAATTAAAAGAATGGTTTGATGCTTTCACAAACTTAAAATCATGGGTGCAAATATCAGTTATAATTATATTGGTAGTATTGCTCCATCATTACATTTTACATTAAACACTATTTCAAGAGAGAATGACCACGATTTTGTAAACAGTTCTGTTGTATCTGTTTATATTCGTAGTCCATTTTAGGGGTTAAAAATAAAGTGCCTATTCTTAAATAATAATTATAGACATAGGCAAACCCCTCTCTTGTTTTATTCATATGCTCTAAAGCTAATTCTCGACATAAAATAATATCATTAGTGACATTATCAGATTGTGACTCAGGAAAAGTTCCAGACCTGCCAGCAGTATCAACCACTGGCTTATAAGTACAATTAGATATTAATAGAAATGCGATAAGTATTTTTTTCATTATTTGCTCCTTTTTAAAATTTTTTTAGTCTTAATCAAATAGGGATCAAAACTACCCCCATTATAACAGCGAATGCATCTATAATTTTGTGGCATATATTCTAGCATCATAGCTCTAGTAAATTTTCTTTTGCACCTTGAACATTTTTCAATATTAAAATCTTTTGTTGATAGCTTGGTGACTGACATAGGAGAAGCAGGCTTATGCCTGCTCCTTTGGTAAATATTGTTTTAAATATGCTCTTTGAAAAGGCACACAATCAAGCTCCAAGCTAAAATTCCAATGATCGCCATTTGGTGCATTTACACAATGTAAGGTATTACTATCTAATGGATGTACTACCCACTGATATCTTTTACACTTAGAAACCCAAGCATAATATTTTACTGCTTTGAAATGTGCATCAGCATGATTAGTTTCCCAAATACCCACGATACCCTTACGACCTAAACCAAAGTCTTTTCCAACTCTGTTATGGTTATGCTCGTTTACTACTTCAAATAAGAAATGATATTTTTGCATTTTGTTCTCCCTTGTTGGAACAGGCTTACGCCTGCTCCTTTTTAAAATCATCAACCCAAACATTTATAATGTTTTGTTTTACATTTAGTATTAATTGCAACTGCTCTTTATCCTCAAATAATTCTGGCTTGTGAGTTGCTAATGCGATTAAATCTACGATGTTTAGTTCTTTGTTCATTTTGTTCTCCTTGTTAGTTTTATTAATGTTCATAATTATTTTATACATGAAAATGTTCACAATTACAAATTATTTAAGAACTTTTTTTTAATTTTTTTTACGTTGAAAAATAAGGCTTTTGGGGGGATATAGGAGAACTGAACATTAAAAAATACCCCCCAAAACTGTTATAAGATGGTTTGACTCCTAGATTTTAGCAAATCAGACTCATATAATCTGATACCATCTTTTATAGCTTCCCATTCTAAATCGGTGCTATAAGTAAATTTAATCCTGCAATTACTATAATCTTTATAAGCATTGACGATGCAGAGTTTACCATGAGATGACTGCTGGACGTATTCAGCTAATAGATCAACATGGTGCTGACTGCCTACTGTGTGGTTATGTGATTTATTATTCATTACTAAACTCCTTTAAATATTCACCTAGTTCTCTGGTCTGAGCATTCTGGTCAAACCTTTTTAATACTGTGTTAGAAGAAATAAAATTTTTAACCCAGCTTGATGTCATGGTCATTGGATTAGATAATCGTTTATATAATTTATCCTTATCCTTTTTAAAGACCGATTTCATTTTGCCTTGAAAGATTGCTATGGCTAGATAGCTTCTATCGTTCTCTTTTACAAAGATCGTAGTATCAAGAATATCTTTGTCATCCAGATATCCAAAGTGCATAGTCCAAGTCATTATTCCCCCTTAACAAATATGTTAATTATTTCTCTGATTGCCCATAAGAAACCTGCAATCATAATTATGTGTGCAAATGTAGTTAGTGCTAAATTAAGCATTTTAAAAATCCCCCTGTTCTTTGTTCGCATAACCTCTAATGATACTTTCTTTTGCACTTTTTAAAGTTGGATAAATGTCCAATACTTCTTGTGTTTCAAAAGGCTCAGTCACTAAAGGTTCAATAATATTACTTGAAATATTAAGTGGTTGATTAAGTATGTTTTCACAAATCTGCCACTCCCAACCAAACATTGTTTGTATTTTGTCTATTTGAAATTTGTGACCATTATAAAATATCTCATATATACCTGTATTTATTTTTGTAGTTTTCATCTTTTGTTCTCCTTTAAAGAGATGGCTCTTAAAGAGCCACCTTTGAATTTTCTATAGTTGATTGGATTTCCATTTGAACATTTCTGTCATAAGTAATTTCAGAGTCTAATTTTCTTTTATAATTTTCTGCTCTGCTCTTTTGTTTGAAATCCTTCATATCAATAACAGTCTCGATAAGGTCACCATGTACTACGTCTAGTTGTAGTAAAAAAACCATATATCTTCCGTTGCCACCATTTTGTTTAATTTTTGTATCTCTCATTTTTTTGTTCTCCTTGTTAGTTTTTGTTTATATATATTTTATATTTGAAAATGTTCACAATGTCAAACAAATAAGAACATTTATTTTATTTTTTTTTTAGGGTAAAAAAGCATTGAAAAACAAAGAGAATAATAGGGTGTTCCAACTTTTGGACACTTGGTACACCAAAGGACTATAAAAAAAAAGGGGGTAAGCCATGAGACCAACCCCCTAAGAGAACAAAAATAAAAAATAACCTAACTAAGAAGCATTTTATATTCGTGTAAAATTATAAATCATTTATGTCTTTATACTATCTTTATCTCCCATGGGAGTGATCATCATAAGGATTTGTGACAGGTTCATAATTTCCATCTGGAAAATTATTTTGCTGACCAAAGTTTTGCTGTTGGTTTCCCTGCTGTTGCGGTGATTGTTGATAGGGCTGTGGACTCTGATTTCTTTGTGCTTGGTTCATTTGATTTTGAGCCATGCGAGTTTCATCATACGGAGCATAGACATTATATTTTGCTCCATCATTGCAAGAAATATAAATCGTAAATGGAAAATCATTGGGATCAACTATGTTTCCACTTTTGTCTTTAATCCAAACTGAGCCATGTTTCATTCTCATGGGTTTCCCAGTTTTTTCATTTGTACGATAGGGATGTGTATATTTTAATTCAAAGTTTGGTTTGTTGCTCCCCCCACCATTATTATTATTGTTATTATAATTATTATTTTGCTGTTGCATTTTTCCTTTTCCTTTTTGGTTTTGTTTCTAATTTTTCCTCTATCTCTTTTTTATAAGTTTGATATTGGAAACAGAACTCGGAAGCAGGACAATAATGAATGCACCTCTTCCAAATTCCTTGATGATCCTGCCAGACTTGTTTCGATGAACAATCAGGCAAAATCGTTTCTGCTTTAATCAAATCTTTTACTTTTATATTTATCCATCGTTTGACTAAAGCATCAGGAAGTATTTCTAATTTTACTTCCATTATTGGAGCTGGATAACCTTTTTTGTTTTTATAATATCCAGCAACCCAATCTCTAAATAAAACTAATAACTTGAGTTCAATGACATTGTAGCCATTCTCTTGAGCTAATAGTCTATAAATATTTTGTTTAATGGTATGATCACGAATAAAAGATTTCCAACTTAACTTATTTGTATATTTAAATGCTGAAGTTGTTTTGTAATCTAAAATTCCAAAAGCATCCTCACCTTCAAAGCTGGCAACCTTACGCATACAATCAATCATTCCACCCAGTATTCTTTTTTCCTTACCGACAAAAATATCTTTGTATAATCTTGTTTCTTTCAGAGTAGCTTCATCATCAGCCTGCTCAAAAATGTAATGTAAGACAGTCCCATAAATTGCGTAAAACTGATCAATGATATCTCTAGAAATTTTGTCTGAATTGAGTCTCGATAAAATTACTTTTTTAGGTGGTTCTCCAATACCAATATCTGATACTGAATAATTTGCTTTACCTTTTGAATATTGATGTTGATTAACAACCTTCATCAATACACTGGGTAGATTATGCTTATTTGTTAGTTCCATTTTTGTCTCCGTTTTGTTGATGCAGAGGGATCGACCTATAGTTAAAAAGGAGGATTTTTTGCTATATATACATTGTTGTTAAAAAAACCCCTCTGCACCGAATATGAACTTTAGTTCATAGAAAATAATTTAAACATTATTCACATTGATACAAGAAAAATGTTTTTAAATACAAAAAAAACCTGTATACATTTGTTCATGGAAACAAATCAAATATCGCTGTCTCCTAAGATGGAACAAGCTAATCAGTTCATTTCTTCTTACATTAAAGAAAAAAATGTGAGTCCGACTTATCAAGAAATTGCTGATCATTTAGGAGTAAAAACTAGGTCAAGAGTGGCGTACTTGATTGATCAATTAATGAAGAGAACAAATCTAAGAAAAAAAACTGGAGTTAAGAGAGCATTATTTTATGAACAATGATAAAAAAAACCATTCTGAGAAGCCTTGGTACAAGAGATATCCAGCTGAGATGATGTTAGCCACCCAAAGGCTAAATTTTACTCAGAGAGGCATTTTCTGGACAATACAAGACCATTTATGGTTTGAGATACATGAAGGTGGACTAGCAGAAGATTATATTAGAGATATCTGCAAGGATGCCGATGAGCAGGATGTGAACAAAGTATTATCTTTATTCTTTAAGAAGGATGGAGAATTATTTTATTCTAAACATCTTAGAAACCAGTACGAAGATATTATTAAAAAATCAGAGTCGGCAAGAAAAGGCTGGTCTTTAAAGAAAGCAGAACGAGAGCAGAAACAAAGCACAAGCGATGCAGATGAAGAGCAGAATGATAAAACATGCAAAGTTTTCTCTAATTCTAATTCTAATTCTAATTCTTTAATTAATACTATGTTCGATGAGTTCTGGAAGTCGTTGGTTGTAAACGTTAGACAACGATCTTCAAAACCCAAATCATTATCTAAATTTAAAAAGTTAAATGAAGATACCCAAAAATTAATAATAAAAACTTACCCTGAGTATTGTACTCAACAAGGTCAATATGCTGTTGCATTGGAGAGATATATTGAAAACGAAAAATACAATGAAGTTCAAACTCCAGAATTAAAAATGCAAAATGAAGAGGTTGGTAAAACTCAAATTAGAAGAAGTCGCTGGCAAATGGCTATGAAGCAAGGCAGACCATTGTTTAACATGAGTAGTGGTGAGTTCGATCAGTTAAAGGAAGAATTTGGACAACACCTTTAAAAGAGACCTAGATAGAGGAAAAAAAATTGAGCTGTATGTACTTAAACAAATACGTTTAATATTTCCCTCTGCAACTCTTATTGAGAACAAATTTAAATTCTATGATATTTTTATTCCTGAGATAGAAAAAAAGATTGAAGTAAAATGTGATGAGAAATCGCAAGAGACAGGAAATATTTTAGTAGAGTTATTTATGTTTAATCAACCTTCAGCTTTATTAGTGACTAAAGCAGATTATTGGGTATTCTTTACAGGGGATAGGTTCATTTGGCTACAACCTATTAAAATCATTGAATGTCTATTAATGAACAATATCCCCAGCCGACAATTCATTGGTAAGGGAGACACCCAACCTAAGACAGCCTGCCTTGTAAATCAGCGATTATTAGAGAGATATGCAAATATCATTCAAAAAAGTGTTGATATACAACCATTATTTTGTTCATAATAATCCTTGCAATAATGTTCATAATTTAGTAATTTTAGGTATGAACAAAAATATAGGAGAACTTAAAATGTCATATAAAACTTATACACTTTCTAAAAATGCTGATGGCTGGGAACACAGAATTTATAATATAAAAACTCATAGAGTAAAAGTGAACCAGTTTGAAACTCGTTTAGATGCTCTTAATTATCATAATGAAAGAACCGATAACTCTTTCAGAGTACACAAACTATTTAAGCAGTGGAGTAAAAGAGAAAACAAAAACACTGGATGGTTTATCATTACTTATAGAGCAGAATATTTTATGCCAGAAGTTGCAAAAAAAATTGGCATGAAAACTGTAAACATAGAGCAGGCTAAAGCAGAATGTAGTTATGAAGATTTTCAATATGACTATAAAAATACTTTAATTAAAATTTTGTCATCAGATGGCTACTTTACTTCAAAGCAACAACAAAAGGATGTTCTTGGATATGTTAGTTATATGTATGATAAATATTCAGCAAATGTTTGGAGAGATTTAAACCACGATAAGTTTGATCAATTTTGTAGAGATAAAAAAGATAACAAAGAAAAATTATCTAAGTCTTGTAAGTTAGTTGAAAATTGGTCTGGTGCAGTAAAAAATAAATCAAAACAAGAAATGGTTTATACTTATGACATCCCAATGTCTTTACATCACATAAAGATTGAAGATAAAGAATATTTAGATATGAAGGGATATAATTCAAAAGAGATTTTTAATTTGTTAGAGTTAAGAAACCAAATTAAAGATTATCCAATTTTGCCACCACAACAAAACAAAGAGCAGGAATTTCATGATAGAGTTCTTAATAATATAAAACAGAAACTTGACAACACAGAAAGTAAAATTGCCCAAGGTTTAGATTTAGTTGAGATGTTTGGTTATATGGATGTTAGCTGTGATGCACATTATGTGACTAATCAATATGGTACTACATTTATTAGACACTTCTTTTATCTTAATGGTTGTTTGACTGCTTTAAAAACAATTCAAGCTACATATTTTCAAGCAGTTGAAAAAGGCTTACTACCAAAGCCAGACTGGATGAAACAATTAGAAGCATAACTGCTATATCGAAATAGCATAATCTAAACATAAAAAATTATATATAAAGCTGGCATGAGCTGGCTTTATAAATTTATAAAAAACATCAACCAATCCACTGATCAATCTATAGAAGATTTTTGTCGTGTTGAGTATGGAAGAAATTGGCAATTTGCTTATCAATACTTTCAAAAGAACAAATCTTTTCCTAGGTACAAATAATTAAATCTGATAATTTACATCTATGAAAGATAAGATATTAGAGTGGTTAGATGATCATCCACACATGACGATTGATCTACATAAGAATAAAAATGGATATGATGTAGTTGTGAGATACCACACTTTCCAGACAGAAAAGAATGCTGTATCATTTTGTAAATTCCTTCAATATTCTTTAAGTAATGAACAAGAAACAACAGAAACTAGGACTATCCATTAATAAAGTATTAGCTCTTAAAAAATTCTTAGAGTTCACACCCCATGAAAGAGACAGATGGCAAAGGTGTTTTGTCTGTGGTAAATGGGCATCTGTTTGGACTCCAGATAAATTTCCAGCTATACAAGGCTTTTTATTTTGTTATAAACATTATGAAGAACATAAACAAAATAACAAAGATCAAGGAGACTTATTTAATGGTTGATAACGTAAACAATCCAGCACATTACACGATAGGCAAAGGTGTCGAGACTATAGAGTCTATAGAACATCAATTATCTACTGACCAGTTCAGGGGATATTTAAAAGGTAATATATGTAAGTATCTATTTAGATATGAGAAAAAGAATTACCTAGAAGATTTATTAAAAGCTCAATGGTACATGAATTACCTCATAGAGTTTGAAAGAAGAATACAGGGAGAGTAATGCAGATATCCGTAAAAAATAATATTAAAGAAGTGACTAAGGGATTGAGCAATATTCAAAGAAAACAAATACCTTTTGCAACTGCAAGAGCATTAACATTCACAGCTAAAGATGGTGCTAAGTTTATTAACAAAGCATCAAACAAATTTATTGATAGACCTAATCCATTTACTAAACGAGCATTTGCATTTATGAAAGCTACTAAGCAAACATTAACATCAAGTGTATTTGCCAAAGATGTGCAAGGTAAATACCTCAAGCACATCATTGATGGTACAACAAGAAATAGACAAACAGGAAAACCTTATCCTGTATCTGCATCGAAAAAATTACTAGATGCCTATGGCAACTTTGGTAAAGGATATTCCAGAATAAGATCAGCAAAGAAAAAGAAGAATAGATTTATTGCAAACATCAAAGGCACACAAGGTTTATGGGAGAGACTACCCAATAATAAATTAAAACTGCTTGCTGGTTTTGAACAGAGAAATGTTTCTTATAGAAAATCTTTTCCTGTGTTTGAATTACTAACTCGGTTCGTTCAAAGAGAGTTCACTAGAAAGTTTACAAGGAGTTTACAGAGTGCGTTGCGAACAGCTAGATAATCCTTATTTTATAGGTACTTTACAGCATTTTATTTCGTGGGTATTTCGCGAC
>Ga0208667_1000768_pt1 | contig 12919 bp, 9 predicted proteins | sample 11BtaG_FD_184085 | JGI IMG/M metagenome (GOLD analysis project Ga0208667, IMG submission 184085) | Marine viral communities from the Subarctic Pacific Ocean - 11B_ETSP_OMZ_AT15265_CsCl metaG (SPAdes) (version 2) | ecosystem: Environmental > Aquatic > Marine > Oceanic | place: Pacific Ocean... | reverse complement strand
AGGCATTAAAAATTCTCCTTAATATTAATATTCTTTATAAATAGTCTTATCTTTTCTCAAAAGAAACTATTCGCGATAGTCTTTGTCTTTCTTTTTCCATGGAGCCTTATCGCCAACAATGACACGCTCCCTAGAAATCTTAACTTCTACGGCATTTTCTCTGATTGTTATTTGTGGCTTCTCTCTATTTGAGCCATCTCCGATTAAATACCCTAACACTTTGATAGAAACTTTAGTCTCAAACATTCTTTCATCTTCGTTTAACGCTGTGGTATTTTTGTTCTCGGAAAAGTCGGATTGAATAAAGGCTTCATATTTATGGCCGTCATATTCGAAAATAAATGAATTTAATTGACCAGTTCTCGTAATGAACGGAGTCATCAAATCATTCATTTGCTGTTGATACTCTGTTCTCAACACAATTGTATACATAACCGTAACATATGTCGGAATTGGTGACGTTAGAGATTCATATACGATTTTTTTATTATCGGACCTTCCGGTATCGCGGGAATCCTTGCTAGAACGTGCTACATCTGCGTTTGCAAAGTTTCTTGTCTTTTCTTGTTGTATTCTGCGGAACCTAGTGATGGCTCCGCCCTTATAATCTGAATTTTCAAAGATATGCGCTTGGAACGATCCTTTAAATGCGGGATCTTTTGCAATTGTGTCGCGATTAACTGTTATAATGGGTAATTTGATTTTACCTACAGAGTCACGAATTTCTTTATTGTTTTTAACTTGAAATAAACGATCTGTTCCTAGCCAAATCACAGGAGTCTTCTTAAATCCTTCGTTTGTTGTTGTACTTAAGCTCAATTCTTCGTTGACATATCGATAAATACCAAGATCAATTGTCTCAATTGTTGATGGTTCTAGTATTTCTACTTTATTCGGCATTGAATACTCCTTCTCTTGCTCTGATGCACTCGGCTTGAATCTCAAAACGATGCTCAACTTGACCAAATAGTAGTTTTGGCTCCATTAGCTTGGCTATCTCGTAAAAAACATCACCATATTTAACAAAATCCCCTTCTCTAACAAAAAGATTCTGATCTTCTGTTAATCTGCGCTTGTGAAAGTTAATTTTTATTTTTGTTGCTTTATCAACAGCGATATTATCCATAAAAGAAGTCTCAATGCCTTGAAATTCAACTAAAGCATGCACTCTTACAGGGGGAAGGAATGTTTTCTCCACTGCTTCTCCATATAAAGGATGATAATTTGTTGTTTCAATATCAATTGGGAAGTAAAGTACTTGCTGACCAACAACTCTTTCAATGATTTCATCGTTAACTTGTTTAACAAGGTCTCTTTCCTTTTCCCCAAAGAACATTGGGGGCGGAGGTGCTGCTGGTTTTTTCCATTTGTTATCTGACATTCATTTATCCTACAAAAATCTTAAGTGGTGTCTCGGTCACAATCGCCTTGGCATTATCAATCATTTCTTTGTCTGTTGCCAAGAGCTTGTTGTAAGTCAATTCGTCAAGTATTGTCTTTAATTCGTCGCGAAGAGCATCTTGCTCTGCCTTGGCCTGGCTTAATAAATCCGACGCGTTTAAAGTGATATTCTCACCAGGAATTGGAACGTTTCCACCAAACTTTCCTCTTATCTGGCCAAGTGTTTCTTTTGAAAGAGCAAGAGCGAATCTTCTGATCCATTGATGGCCGATTGAGTTGATATTTTCGTATGGAATATTCTCAAAAGGAAGGGTGTTCATGTTGTTGATTCCATCTTGACCATTATCATCATCGTCATCCCAAATATCTGTATTATCAACAGTAAAACGAAACCAAAATTTCTCCGGAGAGACACTGTCTGGTTCTGGGTATAATCTTAACTTATTATCGATAACTTCGTAGCTATAATGCGATGTACGGGTGTAAAGGTGGTCTTCATATTGTATCGCCTGTATCTTATTCTGCCAAGCTGGTATAACTTGAAACGAGGAATCATCGGCATATTGTCCGTATGTGCTCATATCACCAGTAACATTGAGTCCACCATAGTATCCATAGAATCTCCACATCTGTCGTGGAGAAACATAAAATACATTGCGTATCTTAACTCTTTTGTTTCCAACAATTGAGCCATATTTGGGATCATCTTCTAAAATTTGTTGAAGATCATAATCTTGTTGGTTTGAGACTCTATCAAAAGAAGCAGAGTAAATTGGCTGAGTTCCACCGATACCAGCTTCTGTTGCAAACTTGTCTCCAATCTTAAAGGCAATCTCAAAATTAAGTTTTGGGTATTTTAGTTGAGCGTTTGTCGGTCCTGTGGTTATTTCACCAGTGTGATCGAATGAACCTGTCGTTCCTCCGAGCGCAGAACCAAGAATGTTTTTTGATTGATGGATGTTGATAAGGTAAGAATATTCCAAAACAGCATCTTCAAAGTTTGCATAAACATTATCTTCTGTTAGTTCAATATCTAGAACGTCTCCACCTAATCGCTTATAAGTAAAAGCCACTTGAGCAGCAGCACCAGACAAAAACTCTGTAGAACTATCGTATACACCTAAAGGTGTGGCAGCAGCAACATTGTCTGTGTTTCCGGTGATTGGTAAAATAATAGCCGACGTTTGTGATGTTGGCGTTAAAGTTGGTAATGACATTCAATTCCCTCCGAGTCGTAGTAAATAGTTTTTAACTACTCTTCGGTCTTCTTTGAGCGCTTTGCTCTTCGCTTTGGCTTGTCTTCTTTTTCTTTTTGAGATCTCTCAGCTTCTTGTAAAGCTTTTTTCTCAGCAAGTTCTTTTGCTTTTTGAGCTGCTTCTTCAGCCTTTTGCTTCTTTTGTGCTTCTTCCGCAGCGTGCTTTGCAGCCGCCTCATGTTTAGCTTTCTCTGCGGCCATCTTTTTGGCCCAAAGTCTTTTTTGTTTCGGTTTCATAAAATTCTCCTTAAACGAATATTGTAAATAGTTTAAAAAAAGAAAACCCCCAACTCCGAAGAGAAGGGGGTTATATTAGAACTTTATCTAATCAAAAAGACTAGGAAGCTCCGGACTCACCTAGAAGGCCACGAACGATAACAAGACCGTACATATCAGGACGAACCATTTTCTTCGCATAGCGAGTCATGACTCCCTTGCGTGGTACGAAATCTTCTGGGCCAAAGATTGTAGGTGTAGTTTGGAGTGGTACATACGGAGCATATACATATCCAGACTCAAGGAAACTGTTTCCTTTTCGCCCTACAAGAACTACATTACGTGGGAAGTAAGGATCAACGATAACGTCGAACTTACGGCTGAGAGATCCAACCTTAACGGCACCAATCTCACCCTTGTCAGCATCAGCAGTTACGTTTGCACGGAATCCGCTGGTGAATTCAAGAACGTTAGCAACTTCAGGAGAACAAACTACAAAGTTAGCTCCACCACGAAGTGTCTTACGGTGAATTTGAGCAGAAACATCATTGATAGTTTCAATGAGAGTCTCATACCATTCACTTACTGTACCAGTGAAATCAGGAGCAGCAGTGCTAGCACCAATCTCAAGACCAGTTGAGCGATCTACAAACAATCCAGGTGAACGAGACCAGTAGTAAGTACTAGCGGTAGCGCCTTTGATAAGGTCTTCCATAATCTCACGATCGATTTCAAGAGCAATTTGCTCAGAAAGGATAGAAGTCAATTCTACTTCAGCATCCAAGTTGTGGTAAGCATTCAAGTCTTGTCCAAGTTCTGGAGTCCACTTTGCTTTCAATTTCTTGGTTACAGCTGTGATGGCGATTGAATCAACCTTGATATCAATTTCCGGGATATTAACGTTATCTTCAAGTCCCCAAACTTCTTGACCCTTAATAGAACCAAGAGCTGTTGAGATAGTTAAATCGTCTGTTTGTGGCCAAGACCAGTTAGCAGCAGCCAAATCAGCACCAGCAACCATTGCAGCTTTCAACTGTGTAGAAGTACCGGTTGCAGCACCGTCTGTTCCTTGTCCAGCAAATACAAGAGTAATTTTCTCAGTAGAAGCGTCATATGTTGTAAGACGACGAATTAGACGACCATGCTCAGCAACTCCGCTAGTAGATCCAGACAAAATGCCGTTTCCAATAGAAGAAGAAACATTAATAGCAACAACGTTCTTAAGATTCAACTGATCGAGTCCATCAGCATCAATTGTAATAGTACAGAATTCTGTTGAACCAGAAACAAAATCCGGATCAAAACGTACAGCTTTATCAGTAGCTGTTCCGGTACCGTAAGTAGCATCAATACCCGCAGCAGTGTTAAAGTTACCAGCAAGAGCGTTACCAGCACCAGATCCAGTTGGAGAAGAGTAGCCATTGTTCATTCCGTAAGGTCCAATATCACGATCTCCTACGATTCCGTCCAATGTTACACCTTCAGAGATCTCAGAAGCAAGCTTATCTGTACCGTAGAGGGATTGTCCTTCATTATTACCCAATCGTTGACGATCGAATGAAAAATCCAGGAAGAAAATGAGACCACTAGGTAGGCTCATTGGTTGTACACTAACAAGATCGTTAGCGATAAGTCCGGCGAATACACGACGAACAATTGGGAATGCAACAGCAGCGAAACCTTCTACGTCTCCACCAGCCATTGTGTTAGATTCACGAAGGAGTTCCTTCGCTTGGTTTTCAAGCAAACGAGCCATAGTTGACTTCTGATGCTCAGTTTGAAGACCTTCAAGTAGACCGGTTTTTCCCCATTTGGAAAGAAGAGCAGAGCCTTCCTTCTTCATGTCACGGTTTACGATGCCTTCGGTAAGTGTTTGTATAATAGACATTTTTTAACCTCCTTAAATATTGTTATTTAATGCCAGCAAGTTTTTTCATTTGATCAGCAAATGTATGCGTCTCAGATTCATTATCTTGCTTATTTCTACGTGGAAGAATTCCTGATAAATTTGATTTTCTTTGTACAGACTCGCTTAGGGTTCTGGGAGATCTTGTCTCTGATCCAGAAGTTACCGTAGCATTTAGAGCCTCGCAAAGATTTTTCGCTTCTTCGGGAGTTCTTGCCTTGGCGATGGCTTCGACAATTTTTGACTTTTGTCGCTCATTCAAGGAGGCATCACCTAAAGTTTTATTTGAATAAATCAATTTAGCGTTGGAGAGCATTGTCTCGTTAAGTTTCTCGGACAACTTCTCAACAGCGTCTTTATATTGTTTATTCTTTAACTTAAATCGTTTGAGTGTTTCTTTGAGGTTCTCATTCTCCTCTTTATATTGTGTGGATTGTTCATGGGCTAATTGCATCTCTCTTTGATACTCTAGTTCACCCTCATTTGTTTGAAAGGTTCCATCTTTTGTAGCTTTCATATCCACAATGAGTTCTTCTTCTAGAACTTCTGTATCGTCTTGATACATTTCATTCATAAGATCCATAATCTCATTAACAAGATTATCATCATCTTCCTCTTTTTCTTCTTGCAAGTCAAGACCAAGATCAAGGTCGCCTCCACCTTCTTCGGCAGGTTCCTCTGGTGCTGGTTCTTCACCGCCAACGTCTCCTAAGAGATCGGAAGGTCCATCCATAGTTTCTTCTGGTTGCTCTTCGGCATCAAAATCATTCTTAAGTTCTTCAAGATTAAACTCGTATACTGGTTCTTCAATATCCATTGAGAATTCAACAGTTTGATTAGGATCAGATACAGGAGAACCAGCAAATGGTGCCTCAACAGCAGCAGCCGGAGCAGCGCCGCCACCCATAGCCATTCCTTCTTCTTCTTGTAGAAGATTAGCATCTACCTCAGATAATTCAGACTCAGAAACAACAAAAGGTTTTTCACCTTCTTTTTGAATTGTTGCTTTGCCATCATCAACTTCCATTACACTGTAAACTTGACCTTCATATGTGGCCTTTCTTTTAGCTGGTGCTTGGTTTTCTTCTAGAAGAGATTCAACTGCTTCTTTAATTTGTGGTGCGAATTTTTCAATAAGTGATTGCTCGGCATTTTTCAGCGCGGCCTCTCGTAATGCTTGTGCATCTACGATAGCTTGTTCTAACATTGAAGACATTAATGTAAACTCCTAATAATACGTATCACTGTAAATAGTGAGAAAAGAAAGAAAAAGACAAAAACCCTATAAACTATAAATTGAGTCATAGTGATCATGAAGGTCTGAGATCTCGCTAGCAGACAAATCACGATTGAAAATACCAACTACAGCCAGTTGTCCATCAAAATAAGCATCAGATGGTGTTCTTGAGCGACCAATATAATTTTGGGTTCTCGTGTTATTATCTGGAAGATTACCAAAAGAATTGGTTGCGATTAACGTACCATTTCTATAGAATTTAGCATTAGTACCATCAGTCGTTATGCAGTAACTAGCAAGTGTGTTGTCTAGAATTATGATTGATTCTGTGCCTGTTTTAGAAGGATTGTAGTATTCCAACTTCATGGTTGTGCCGGTTTTCTTACGGCCAACATTCAAAGGAGTACTACTGCCGCCGCTAAAGTCCAATAATCTCTCCCAATTGTCTCCGGAGTCCAAATCAGCTACAAAGAAGTAAGTTGCTCCGTTTGTAAAATCAGCAAACCCAGAAGGAAGAGTCGCATGATGTGAGCTCCCGCCTGTGAAGTCAAACCACTTATCTGAACTACTAAAGGTTGGTGAATTAACAAGTGTAGCATGATTATCTTGACCCGAAAGATCCGACCAAGTTGTTCCAGAACCGCCATAGCTATCAGAATCAGAAGCATCCAAGAATAATAATGCATTGCTTGGTATCGTTACTCCTCCACCCGGAGCGGCAACATAAACAGTTGTTGAAAACCTTGCAAATACATTATAAGCATCTGAGATTCTTGTTATCTTTAAGTCAATAGTATCTGTTCCATTTGTTGACGCTGTTGGCAGGGACGTGCCTTCCCAATAGATAGCAGAACCCGTACTGTCTACCTTAAATGCTGTTGGGAGATATCCAGTACCACCTTGAGCTAAGATTAGACTACCATCAGTGGTTTGATTATTCTGTAAATTTAATTCTGTAAAGTTCGGAGTAAAGTCTCCTGAGATGCTACTATGATGAAAAACATTTGAATTTGTACAATCGTGTGTTACATCTCCCGTAGCCGCAGTGATAACATTTAAGGTTTTAATGGATGTTGTACCTACACTGTCATCTTGCCAAGTTAAAGCTCCATTACCATCTGTCTTAAGAACTTGTCCATTAGTCCCATCAGTATTTGGAAAAGTAATAGCTCCAAGAGCTAGAGTACCATTGGAGTTAAGTTCCATTAAAACAGTACCCGTATTTGACAGATTGCCCATTCCGTTTGTTCCGTTGTCTGGTATGGCATTTCTCCATTCAAAGCCAGCAGTGCTATTCTCGCTGAAGAATACAACTTTTTCATCATTGTTATCATCGCTTCCGTTTATTGCAATACCACCAAAATGCGAACCGGTCTTATGGAGAGCAAGAATTACATTTTCAATTGCTGATGAATTAGAAATATAACCCAATCCTTCTCCGGAAGTATAGTTCCCAATTGGAATGTGGTCTTTATTTATTGATATACCAAAACCGGCTTTATCATATATAGGGTGTGTTCCACCTAGCATTAAGGATTCATAAGCAACTAAGTTATTGGCTCTCATATAATCGAAACGACTTGAAGAGCCTCCGATAGAAGCACCGCCGTTTGAAATAGGAATGATACCGGAACTACCAATAACCATTTGATCTTGAATTGTAACTTGATTGTTGTAACACTCAATAGCAACATTATCAATGTCACCTTCTTTTGTTACTTGAAAGCTTAATCTACCATCTCCATCAGAGTCAGTCTTTGCGAGAATCATAGCAGATCTTTTAAGTGTGCTGGTCCCCGTATGAGCGAAAAATTGTATTCTAGCGATTTCATCATTTGTATTTACACCGGTCGGTGAAGCGGGAGTTCCCCTGGCTTTTGTAAAAGACCAATAACTACCTCCAACAGAATCCGCTGCGGAGTCAATAGAAAAAGTAGCAGCTTCTGTATTGTCTCCTATAACATGGAACTTATGTTGAGGCGCTGTGATTGCTACCCATTCATCGCTGGTGTTTCTGCCTCCTCCTAAATCTGTCCCAACTCCAATCGACTCTTTAGCTATTAAAGAACCGGAAGCTTTAAGATTGAAATCTGTATCAACAAGAATTCCATAATTACCAGCGAATGAACCATTATCATTAAACTGTATTTGTCGGTCTGCCCCGCCTGGTGGGTTTGCCCCAGAGCCTGTTGCTTGTGTTGCAAAGCTTAGATTTCCTTGGCCATCTGTTGCAAGCACTTGATTTGTGTTGCCATCTGTTACTGGAAAAGTAAACGCTTCATTAAAAGTAATGTTTCCGTTTGAGCCAGAGATCTTAAATCTTGTAGAGCCTCCAGTTTTTAGATCAATACGATCTTCTTCAAAGTCAATCATTGTATCGCGATTGGAATCATCGGCAGCTTTGATATCTCCTTGAACGGTTGAACCTTTTGAATATTTATATGACATTAAATTTCTCCTTTTTATAAATAGAAAAAGGGCCGAGCAAAGCCCGACCCCCAAGATAAAACTTGTGACTTTAGATTAGAATACTCTCCAATCATCAGAAGCAACATATACCAATTCAACAGCAGCACTGTCTGATTCAAGAACGATTGCAGATAAAGAACCGTCAATTGTTTGAGAACCAGCACGAGCGATTGTTACAGCTCCACTTTGAACACCAGCAACCTTAACCTTTACTGATTGTCCAACAGATGGAGAAGCAGGAAGAGTCAAAGTACGAGCAGCAGAAGTATTCGCAGAAGCAAAGTTAACACCAACTATAAGAGTAGCGTCTTCATCTCCGAATGAAGCAACAGCAGAAGTACCGTTTCCAATATAAGTCTTAAGACGACTCATAGTAGATTTACGCATTGTTCCATCAGCACCATCGTCAACCATGAACAAGTCAGCGTCAACAAGAGCAGCACCGATATCAGTTCCACCGTCCAATTCGATCGCAGAAAGAGCAACCTTTCCAGCAGTTGTGATTTGGTTCAACTTGGAATCAGCAATAGATCCAGCAAGCATGTCATTCGAAACAGCACTGTAAGAAATATCAGTTCCATCAGAAGAAAGAACAGTATTAGCAGCACCCTTAGCAAGCAATGCAGAAGCACCAGAAGCATTACCATGTAGAATAGAACCACGAGCAATTGCGTCAAGCAAGTTAATCTCAGAAGGAGCAGCAGTTAAAGCTGTAGCCAATTCACCGTCGGAAAGTGATGGAGAGAAAATCGCCAAAACACCGTCAGAATCTGGAAGCATAACAGTTCTATCAGCAGCAGGATCTACAAGAGTAAGAGTTGTTTCGAAATCATCAGCAACACCTTCAAATGTGAAAGAAGATGAAACATTGATAGTTGTTGAATCAACAGTTGTAGTTGTTCCTTGAACAGTCAAGTCACCAGCAACAATAACAGCACCAGCAAATGTAGCACTATCTGAAGATTGATTACCGATAGAGAAGTTTCCACCCATGTCAGTATTCAAAATCGCAGCAGCAGTAATAGAACCACCGAGGCTTGTAGAAGCACCAGCAATTGTGATAGCACTGTTAGACAACTTTGCATTAGCAATAGAACCAGCAAGCATTGCGTTTGTTACACCAAGAGCCTTGACACGAAGAGCATCAGAATCCAACTCAATTGAGCTATCATCAACACCAACAGCCAAAACACCGGATGAAGCCGCAAGACCATCACCAGCAACAGCAGTCATAAGATCAGCAATTGATTCTTTACCAGATACATCAGCATCAGCATCGTAAATAGCAATAGAGTCAGCGCCAACGTTAACAGCGGCATCAGCAAGATCAGAAAGATCCAACTGAAGATTTGAAACAGCAGCAGAACCATTATAAGAAGAAAAGTTAACACCACCATTGGTTGCTTTTGAAAGAGAGTTCAAGTTAGAACCCAAAGCAATACCAGAAATAGCACTGTTAGCTAGCTTACCGTTAGCAATAGAACCAGCAAGCATGTCATTTGTAATACCAGAAGCCTTTACACGGATAGTTGAAGCAGCAGAACCATTAAACGCAGATCCAGCAGAGTATTCAATAGATGAATCATCTACTGCAAGAGCATCAAGGTTAGTTCCAAGAGCCTTACCAGAGATAGTGCTTTCAGCAAGTTTTGCGATTGCGATCTCGCCAGCGTCGATTTGAGCGACGACATTAGCAGCAGTAGTATCATCTACGTCAGTTGCGACAAGACCATCCTCTGCTTTGATAGAACCACTAAGAATAGCAGCTCCAATTTGAAATTTATAAGCCATAAAAAAATCCTCCAAGATATGTATAGCATGAAAGCCCCGAAGGGCTTGCAAGGGTAATTAGTATTCCAGGGACATAAAAGCAGCTAGTAGATGAAGAATTTTGCAGAGCCGTCACAATACAAGTTTACCGCCGCATAGGGACTTTCTAAGGTAATTTCACTTTGACCGTCAATAGTTTCAGAATTACTCGTTTTTATTGTAATATTGTTTGTGTTTGCGTTTCCTGCTTCGTCTTTTATTGTTAAATATTGACCAGCAGAATATCCAGCCGCAGCAGGTAATCTTATCTCTAATGCAGCAGATGCAGAAACACCTAGGATTCTGTTGGCTACGGAGGCTGTTATTGTAGAAGTAACCGCAGTCCTTCCATAATCTATACCACCTGGGATTGTTATTGTAATATTATTACTAGAATTTGTCGCAGTCACACCTGCTCCAACAAAATCAAATGAGGATACCGCTGTGGTAATATCAGAACCTTCGTCTTTTACTGTTGTGGCACCTACACCATCAAGTTTTTCGTCTAGATACTTTCCAACATAAAGATATGCTGAGGCCGAAACCGGCACCACAGAGGCATTATAATCTTGTATAAAAACCGTACCAGCATAATAATCTACTTGCCAATCCGAACTATCTCCAGATGCTATCTCGTTAACGGGGTTTGTAGCGTCCCCCTTATACAGTTTTAAAAAATATCTATTTGGACTTGCATTAGAAATCAAAGGAGGGACTAATTGCAATCCTCCACGCGAATCATAAATCCTTTTCCCGTTTGTGAATACCCCAGAGCCCCTGTTGGGATTAGAAGATGTAGTTTCATAAGCAGAAGGAAGCTTTAAATAGTAACCATGTGTTCCGTTGTTACTGGCTTCGTCTCCACCACCTCCACTGTCGTTTGCATCGTATATAGTGTCTGAGATGGCCACTACGTCAAAGTAAACCCTTTCAACTGTAGCGGCAGCACCTGCGGAAGCGGAATATAGTGTGTAAAAGTCTGTTCCCGGAGCATTAGGGATCGGTTCTCCAAAAATACCCTCTGAGGGTAGTGAAACGTTTGAAGGTATAGATTCATTCACATCGCCCTTTAAATTAGACGTATGAGCTTTTCCAAGAAGTTTCTTGGCAGCGAATTGTGTTGATGTTAAATTGGTTTTTCCCGTACTCATTTTTTATCCTAGTAAACTATTTCTATTCTAGACAAATAACCAGTCCAGTCTTTATGTGCTGAGATTTTCAAAACAAAATATTGATCATCTCTTATCTGTTTTTCCAGCAATTGTATTCCAATCGCTCTACCGTTACCATCAACTGTTTGATTTAAATCAGAATTACCGCCACTGTATATTCCTACACCATCTGTATCAGGCTGTACGCCTGCTTGGTAAGGTCTAACTACGTCCCCCCATGCTGTGCTGGTATCATCCAATCCCGTGAAAGCAGGATCAAATGGAACTTTCAATTCAACATTAATATTCTTGTTCTCTCCAAGAGTTCCTGTATAAAATGAACCTCCTTTGGCACACAAATAAGCGTCTCCATAAAGCTTAACAGAGAATCCAGTAGCTTTTGCTAGTCCAGTTTCATTTCTAAAATAGCGATAGTAGGTTCTCACATCATCCGAAAGAACAGAGTAATTTGGATTTCCAGCAGGTGCTTGCAGTCCCGTTGAACCCTCAGAATTGTTTCTTGTATCTCCTGCTTTTCCTATTTGGAACGGTGAAATGGCATAACCATTAACAGTTACCATTCCATCTCCATGTGCGTTCGCAGCGTTCATGTGCGTTTGAGGGTTCCATGTATTTCCAGCATCAATTGCCGCAGCTTGGTTAGCGTAGTTTCCGGAAACAATTCTGTAGTCTTCAGTATTGAAGTATTCGTTGTTTGTCAGAGTTGTGCTTCCAATAGAACCAGAATATTTCATAAATGATGTTTTAGAAACAGTTGATGTGGTTCTATTTGTCTTAAATGGATGTTTTAATGTTGAAGCAACAGAAACATCATAATCTGTGAAAAGGCTAAGGCCACCACTTATTGAGGTAAGATTGTCAAACAAAACGGTTCCTGTTACTTGGAGTGTTGTTGTCTCACAGCCATCATTGTTATTAAGCGCTGGCATACTTGTCTGACTGACACCAGAATCAAAAGTTGTAACACCTGTACCTGTTGCTCTGATATTTGATATTGAACATCTGTCTGTTGTTCCAAAAGAAATAGCATCTGATTCTATGCTGTAAACATTACTATAAAAGTTACTGCCTGAGTAAGCAAAACTAGCAGAAGGTCTGGACGCAAAGTATTTGATACCAGATTGGTAATATATATCGCTGTGATCAAAGTCAGATAATACTGGTGTATTTACTGCTGTATTGTCAACCGCACCAGAAGCATCCACAACCCATTCAACATAGTTTGTTGTAGCATCTCCAGAAGTTCTATGAATTAATCTAGCATAATTCCAACCACCTCGTTGATCGTCAGCATCTATTTCATATGTTCCTGTTCTATATGGTCTTCGATAATCCGGAATAGAATCTGAGGTTGTGGAAAAACTGACTGCCGATACATTTAATCTGGAACCATTACCATTTGTAGTGTTGATTGCCGATAAAGTGCTGGATAAATCCACAGTATGCACTTCAGA
>Ga0208667_1000764_pt1 | contig 13017 bp, 19 predicted proteins | sample 11BtaG_FD_184085 | JGI IMG/M metagenome (GOLD analysis project Ga0208667, IMG submission 184085) | Marine viral communities from the Subarctic Pacific Ocean - 11B_ETSP_OMZ_AT15265_CsCl metaG (SPAdes) (version 2) | ecosystem: Environmental > Aquatic > Marine > Oceanic | place: Pacific Ocean... | reverse complement strand
ATGGATGATACTTTAACTGCATTAGCAGATAGTGATGAAGTTATACAAGCTAATAAAGATTTTGACTTAGAAAAATTTATAGCCGACATACCAGAAGATATTCCTAATGTGCCTAAACAGTCTTTAAAAAAAGCGTTATCTTCTCGTCTTAAAAAAACATTAGTAGGAGGTATAGACGCTTTAGATATGTATGAACTAGGTTTAATTGGTATGGCATTAGTAGAACCTGCTGTACAAAAAGCATTACAACCTATAATGCCAATGATAATACCGGGATTTAAAGGTGAACTAGATAGTAAAACATATGGTCAACAAGTAATAGAAAACTTACAAACAACTGCTAAGATTTCTCCTACTGCTAAAGCAGCTAAAAAGTTTGCAGAAATACCAGAACAAGGAGAGTACAACTCTTATAGTTGGGTAGGAAAGATGTTAGATAGATGAGTGAAATAACTTGGGGTCCTAAAGGTACACAACTAATTGTAGTTGAAGGTGCCAAATCAGATGAAGAAGGTAACTTAGTAGAAGGTAGCCGTATGGATACTGCATACTTTTTAGGGTATGAAGACACTAATGGGACATTCTTTTTGTGGTCAGTGCCAGAACAAGAACTATCTGTAGTAACAGATTTAGATGAAAACTTACAACGTGGTGCTTTAAAAGAAGCTGTAACTAATACACTTCCTAATAGAAAAGTACCGTTAGCTACATTTAATACATTAAGTATTAACAATCAAATAGTATCTGCAGGTAATTATGCAGAACTTAAATCTGATTTAACTAATCTAAATCCTATACAAGGGTTTTTAAAAGATATGCAGACTATTGCAGATGAATTGTATTGGTGGAAAGATGGTAGCTATATCAACATGGTGCAAGAAAACTATGCTGAAACAGGTAGCTATGAACTTAATCCTGCACAAATGGCAGGGTTTTTACAAAAGTATGATATGTCAGAAGCAGAATACAATGCTGCTATTACTAGAGCTACAGATAAAAAAGGTTATGAGTCTACTAAACAAACATATTACAACTCTATAGTTGACCAAGTTACAAAGCTAGGTGGAGAAATATCAGAACAAGGAATGATGTATTTAGCTACACAATGGGCTAATGGTTTATATAACACAACTAGAGTTACACAAGAAATTGTTGGCTTACTAGACCCATTTTCTAATATGCCTGTATCAGAAGGATTTAAAGCTGCTGCAGGAGATACTACACCTATAGAAACTGGTGAAACTAAAGTACAAGAACTTTTAAACAAATGGCTACCTAAACACATGCACAATGAAATTAACATTGCACAAGTTGCAGGTGATATAAGAAACAAAGGTGGATACGAAGCAGAGTTTATTGAAGACTTAAAAGATAAAAGATTTGCACAATATGGTATGTATGAAAGAGACATTGCGTGGAACAATATTATAAATACTTATGTATCACAAGCTAGTGACATATGGGGAGTACAAGCAACTGTAGATGACCCTGCAATATTAGATGCTGTACAAAGAAATAACCAAAGCATATCAAGACAAGAACTTAAAAAGATTGGCTTAGAAAGAGGATACCAAAAGACTGTGACAGATTTTGCTAGTGGTATGGCTGATGCGTTTGGTACAGGCATAGTTAAATCTGCAGGATACTTGGAGGGATAATGGTAAAAGTATATAGAAAAGATTTAGTTGGTTTTTATGACGTTACACCAGAACGTGCTAAAGAATTAGAAGGTGCAGGTTATTCTACAAACCCATCACAAGCAGCAGATGCTCAACAAACTACTGCAGCTAATGGACCTAGCATAGACTCAGCTATGGCTGTAGCTAGAAGTTTATTTAGTTTTTTTCCTGAAGCTGTATTAAAAGATTACGCAAATGCTTGGATTAAATATGACGATACTACATTAGCTATAGCTGAAGTTAGAACTAAACCTTCATGGAAAAAAGAGTTTGGTTTCTTACAAAGAGATGATGGCACTCTAATTATGAGTGAAGCTGAAATGTTATCTACTAAAGCTAGTTATGCAGAGACTTTGAGAGAAGTAGATATAACAGATACTACACAATTTGAAACTAAATTTAATGAACTAATAAGTGGAGAAGTATCTGCAGCAGAGTTTCAACAAAGAGTTGACCTTGTCTACAATCAAGTAGTAGACCAAATACCAGAAGTAGAACGTTTATATAGAGAACGATTTGGAATTGAATTAGACCAACCTACTATATTTGGTGCATTACTTGACCCAGACATATCAGATAAAGTACTTAAAGGTGACATACAAACTCTACAATTACAAGCACAAGCAAGTATTAGAGGGTTTACACAATCATTTGCTAGATTTGAAGAACTTAGAAAAGCAGGATTAACAACACAACAAGCAGCACAGGTATATGAACAAGCAACTGGCTTTATGCAAGCTGCATCTACAGTAGGTAGAGAAGTAGAATTAGAAACACTAGAAGAAGCAGCATTAGGTGACGTTACATCACAACAAAGATTACAACGTATTCAAGCTGAAATACAATCTGCAGGTGGTACACAACTAGGCGCAGCATCTACACAAACAGGCGAAGTAGTTGGACTTTTAGAAGATTAGTGTATAATATTATGTATAGCGTTGCGTGGTCCGCTTAAAGACCTGCAATCAGATTTTGGTCCTACGTCAAAATCTTGTACTTAAATTCGTAGAGTAAAGGACTTTAGCTAGAGCTACAGTAACTAAAGTCAAGTGTGGTCTGTAGCCCCACGTTGGACATCCACAGGGTCTAACTGCAAGGGTAATACTGTGAGGAGGTACGAAATGACAGATGACTATACAGATGCAGGCGAAGAAACTATTAATGAATCTTCCGGTGCTAAACAAATGCGTCAGAAAATTAAATCGCAAGAAGACGAGAATGCAGATTTAAAAGCTAAGTTAGCAATGTATGAGCAGGAGAAATTAGAAACTGCTGTAACAGGAATTGGCTTAGACCCTAACGCAGGGTTTGGTAAAGCATTAAAGCAAGTGTATAAAGGAGAAGTAAATCAAGACTCTCTTTTAGATTTTGCAAAGCAAGAGTATGGCTATGAACCAACAGGTGTTTCAGAACAGGCACCACAACCAGTTCAGGAAGCTGTAATTCAAAGTGATGCACGCGCTAGAGTAGAAGCACTTGAAAGTAGTTCACAATCAGTTGTACCCAAAGATGCTTCAGAAGTTTTACAAAAGGTTGCGGAAAGCGGTAATACTAAAGACAGTATTAGAGCCAAACTCAACATAATGGAAGCTCAGAAGAATCTATAAAATTTAGTATAAGTACGAGTAATTATGTAGGAGGTAATTATGGGAGCTATAGGCAGCCCATCACCAATCTCAGCAAGTGAGATTAACAACTTTACAGGCGAGTTGTTCAAAGTCACACCACATAGAACTCCATTATTATCAGCATCCGGAGGACTTACCGGAGGAAAAGCTATCAATAGCACATTCTTCCAGTTCCAAACGATTGATAATGCTACAGTATCTTCCGTAACACCGGGAACAGAAGGTGGCGCACCTAACTATAATGGTCGCTCACGTTCTGCTATCCAAGGTGTACTTGAGATATTTCATGAAGCAGTACAGTTAACCTTTACTGCTCAAGCAGCTTATGGAGAGATTGTGCCGTTTGACTTGGCAGCGAACTATAAGAACAGTATTGACAAACTCGCATTAGAGGGTACTAACCCTGTTAATGATGAAATGGCTGAACAACTTCAGTTAGTTCTAGAGTTAGTCGCAAAAAAAGCAGAGTTCCAAGCATTTAATGGTACCTTTGCAGACGGAACAGCAGCTAGTAGGCAAATGAGGGGCTTAGATGCTCATTGTAACCTTACAGGAGGCAACGTTTATTTTAACGATGCTAATGGCGATGGTACCGGTGCAGACCAAAAAATACATTGGGACACAGTAGCAGGTGCTATGAAGAAACTATATGATGCAGGCGCTCCATTAAGAGAACCAGTATTATTTATTTCTCCTGCAATGTTGTTGGACCTTAACAAAGAACTTGTTAACCCAACAGTATCAGGTGCTTTAACAGGCGGTATTCTACCTAGAGACAGAAATGTCGGAGGTGTTGACATTGACACTATCGTAACTCCATTCGGAGCTATGGGATTGGCTTTGTCTGACTACTTACCTGCTAACAAAGCATTTATTGTAGATATGGCATATGTTGCACCTATCTTCTTGAACATTCCGGGCAAGGGAACAGTCTTCATAAGAGACTTAGACCAAGCCGACAATGCAAGAATGGGTAAAGCAGTTTACATGGAAATGGGATTTGACTTCGGTCCTCCACAATACCATTGTGAAATTGCCGACATTGCTTAATAGATAAGTATTGAACTTTATGGGGGAATCCACCTTCCCCCTAAAGTTCTGCTAAAGTAGGAGATTATGAGTTTAAGTAAATCAATAGCTAAAAGTGTAACAATAGATGTATCTGCAGATGCTAACAATTCATCAGGAATAAGTACTGATGGTATGTTATTATCAGGAATTATTTTTCCCGGTACTATGACAGGTTCAGCATTAACAGTTGACTTTTCATTAGATGGAACTAATTGGTATGATGTTGTTGAAACAGACGGTACAGAAGTATCTTATACAATTACTGCAGGTGACGCAGTTAGAGTTGACCCTAGTGGTTGGGCTTTTGCATCATCAGGTTTTATCAGAGTTACATCCGGAAGCACAGAAGCTGCAGACAGAAAAATAACATTAATATTTAGAGCTGCTTAAGGGGTATAAATGAGTACCACTATAGGAGACCTAGTAAATAGGGTTTATAGAGAATACCTTGAAGCACCTGACGATTTAGAAAGTTACTCTTATCTAACAGGTGGTATTAATTCAACTGCAACAACACTTGCATATGATGATAATTTGTTTTCTAGTGAAGAAGAAGACGCATTAGGTGCAGGAACAGTTATAGAAATTAACAAAGAGTTAATGTATACAACTGCACTCAATACAGTTAACAATGAAATTACTGTTACTAGAGGAGCTAGAGGTACTACTAAGGTTGCACATTCAGCCGGTGATATAATTAAAGTGTCACCTACTTTTACAAGACAAGCTGTTTATGATGCAATCGTAGACCAAATAGAAAATTTATACCCAACATTATTTGCTGTAGAAACACAAACAATTACTGCTAAGAGTGGTATCAATATATTAGATGGTGCTACAGATAATTATTTAGTTACACCAATCAAAGCTATATCACAATACACAGACTACGATGCAGGACAAGATGAAACAGGTTCACAATTTAGAGGTGTATCTGTACAATTAATTGATTTGCCTAATCCATTTACTTATACAAATGATTCAGGTTCTTCAGTCACACTCACTTATACAGATGGTCCTTCTGTAGTACATGCGTTACAAAATTTTGGTATATCTTCTGGTAAAACAATGTACATATCTTTTAAAAAGAAATTTGTAGAACCTACAGATGAAACTACAACATTAGCTGCTGTTGGTTTAGAAAATGAATATGAACCAATTATTATGGCAGGAGTTGCTGCACAAATGGTTGCAGGAAAAGATATAGGTACATTAGATGCTAAGTATCTTACTGACCAATTAGCTGTACAAAATGCACCTATAGGTAGTTCTAATCAAATAAGAAATAGTTTATTACAATATCAACAACTGCTTATACAACAAGCTAGAAAAGATTTAAGAGCTAGGTTTCCAGAACCTGTATCAATGAATAGTATCAACTATCCGGGTGCGTAATGCCTAGAGTTGCAACAACATCTATAGTTAGTAATCCTAAACAATACGGATATGACATTCAATTAGACGATGTATTATTAAGAACAGCTGTTGGTCCTAATGTACAAATGACTATACAATCATCCGAAGTAGAAGAAGCAGGTATTAATGTTAAACAAAATCCTGAAGATTTTACTTCAAACCTTGGTCGTATATACTCTAGAAATAACTTTAAGTCAGGTCAGGGATTAGACACAGCACATAGAAGTAATGGTAAACCTGATGATGTAAACAGATACTGGGATAGTAAAGGTGTTGATGTATTTCACGGAGATGATGAAACTTCTTATCACATACACTTATTACATCAAACTGCTGATGTTAATGTACGAGGAGCAAGTACACAATTTGCAGGTACAAATAATTATATAACACAAACTACAGATGGTAAATTATGGGTAACAGATAACACAAGTGTTTATTACTCTACAGATGACGGTGACAACTGGATAGAAATAAACAATACAACTAACAATGCAACACATAACTTTACAGGTATAGCTGCTTTTGGTAATAGTTTATTTCTTACAACAGCTAATGGTACATCCGGGTCACAGTTAATTGAATACGATGGTTCTTCTTGGAACGTACGTACTACTGCACAAGCAAGTTCTGGTGGTTTAACCGGTGTATGGTTTGTTAAAAGCAGACTGTGGATTACAGGTAATGATGGTACTGCTGAATACATATGGGAAGCTAGTCCGTTTAACAAATCATGGTCTGGTTCTGATTTACAAGATGCAGATAGCATAGTAGAAGTAGAACCTACACATGAGTTTACAAGTATTATTGATGGCGGAGCTGCTGTATTAGCAGCAAGTACTGATGGTAATGTGTACTCTTTTAAATTATCTAGTGGTGTATTTGTTAATCAAGGACAAACAAAAATACCTTTTGAACAAGTACATAGTTTAGCTGCATCAGAGGGAATTATATTTCTTGGAACTAAAGAAGAAGGTGGTAACTCTACAGGTGTAGGTCGTTTGTATAGAACACAACTTGTAGCTGTAGATGATTTATATGTATTAGCTAACAGACAGCTGATAAAAGAATGGATATATGACAGTATAGATGCAACACCACATGCCATGTTTGTTAGTCGTGATAGTGTTTATATGGGTGTAAAAGAAGATACTAATGAAGTAAATTTGTGGCGATACTACTTACCAACAGGTGGTTTGGCTAGAGATTTAAGTTATACAGGTACAGGATTAATGCAAGGGGTAACACAAGCAGACGCTAAATTTATTGTTTCTCTATCAGGTAATGACATTTATAAAGAACAATCTACATATGTATCTGAAGGTTATCTATTGATGTCAGCAGCAGATTTCTTTACAGCAGAAGAAAAACAATTTGTTGGTGCAGAAATATCTACATTTACGTTACCGTTAAACACAGAAGTAGATTTACAATATTCTACAAAGTTTGAAGATTTAGATACACCAGAAGCAGCAACATTTACTACAGCTATAACACAAGTATCTGGTGTAGGAGATGTAGAAAAACAAATAGCAGAAGTTTCACGATATATTATAGGTAAAATAGTACTTAAAAGTACAGACAATGTAGATACTCCTAAAGTCAAGTCTGTACAATTTCGTGCATTAGCTAGACCAGAATTAGTAGTAGCACAAATACCTATAAATATTTCTGATAGAGTAGAAAGACCTAATAGAAAACCTTTAAAAGTAAAAGGTTTAGGAGATGTATTGTATGCTTCTTTAAAAGCAAAAGAAGGTACTTCTGCTACATTAGAAATATTTGAACCACGTGAAATAATACGTGGTGTAGTAGAGAGAATAAGCTATCCAATACAAACTAATGAAGTACTAGGAAGTGATACACAATATGCTATCATTACTGTACGTGGTACTAGACAACCTACATTTGACGATGTAACATCTATTAACGTACCGGGTATTGCAGCTTATGGTATAATGAGGTTCGGAGCATAATGGCAGATAGACAAACGCAGATAGTAAACTTTTATGAATCAACTATTTCTGGAAGTATATTAGCTAGTGCTGCTACATCATTTAATGTATCTTCTGCCCCTACAACAAATGGTACAACAGTAATTAATGCTACTATTGGAACACCTGATACATGGTTTTATTTAGTTATAGACCCAGACAACTCTGGTGCTAGAGAAGTTGTTGTAGTTAAAGCATCTGCATCAACAAGTTTTACAACAGTTTTAAGAGATGTAGAAAGCAGATATGGTGGTACACCACCTAATCATCAAGTAGGAACTACAGTTAGAATGGCTGTATTAGCTGAACATTTTGCTGATATGAATGACAGATTAGATGCAGGTTTAGCCTCTCTTGCGACTGCAATTACTGCTACAGACATACAAGATGATGATGCTTTTGGTTCTGCTGCTGCAGATAAAGTAGCTTCTTCTGAAAGTATTAAAGCATATGTTGATGCACAAAATGCTGCACAACAAGTAGGTGCAAGTATTGGGATAGTAATAGCGTTGTCATAATGGGTATATTATTAGTGCTAAAAGAAGGTGGAAGTCTAGGTATAGACACTATAGGTAATTTACCAATAGACGAAGATATAGATTTAATTCCTGATATAGCAGGTGGCAGTTTGTCATTTGCTTTTAGAGTAATAACAAGAAGTATTCCTGTTGCTAGTAGTACAAGCACACAAGCTCGTGCTATAGTATTAGGAGTATAGAAATATATGGAGATATAATAAAATGGCTGAAACATTTAAAAATAACAATGGTGTTGCTGTAACAAGTACAGAAGCAGACTTGTACGAATGCCCTGCTGCTACAACCGCAGTTGTAATCTCTTGTCGTGTAACCAATATAGATGGTGCTGCAGATGATACTGTAACTGTTAAAGTAACTAATACTTCTAACACAAACATGTCACATCTTGCAAAGACTATCACTGTTCCTGCAGACAGTACATTAGAACTAGCAGGACAATCTAAAATTGTATTGGAAGCAACAGAGAAATTACGAATAGAAGGCGGAGCTGCATCAGGCGATTTAGAAGCATTTGTTAGTGTATTAGAAATATCTTAAGGAGTTAACATGCCTTATGGTTATTTAGGCGAACAACCTATACAAAGCAAATCTAACAGCGGTGTATTTAATACAGTAGATGCTTTAGATTTACAGAGTGATGGTGAGTGGGGTGGAAGTTTAGAACACATAGAAACACTTACACCTAATGGAGTTAATAATATTACTTGTTCTGTATTACCAACTAATTACAATATTATAAAAATAGTTTATACAGTAAATGTAGATAGTCCTGCTTCAAATGTTTTTAGACTAAACTTTTTTGAAAGTGGTGTAGAAGAAACAGGAAATGTATATCATTATGCACAACTTAGTTTACAAAAAACTGGTTCTCTTGCTCAATCTAATACTACTTCAAGTGATGACTTATATTTAGGAAACTTTAATGGTAATGGTTCAAATGGTCACGCCTATTTTTATAATTTATCAGACAATACTAAATACAGTACATATGCGTATCATGTTACTGATTTAGATGGTACTGTTTATTTTGGTAGTGGTGGTTTGTTGCAAAAAAGTACTGTAGACCAAATTAAGTTTAGAAATGCTAATGCGCCAAAAATATTTACAAGTGGTAGTGAAATTAAAATTTATGGAATAAAAGAACTATGAGTAATATACGATTATTAAAAAAAACAATAGTAAGTTCTAGTGTTAACTCTGTTAATCTTGACAATATATTTTCAGAAGATTTTGATAAATATATTATCAACATTAATAATCTTCATACATCTAGTGCTACATATCTTCATGGTAGAGTTATAGATTTTTCAGGTAGAAGTGCAAATACTGCAGAATATAATTATGCTACTTTATATTCTCCTTCTACATCTACTTCTGCTACAGAAGAAAGAGGAGTAAATAAAACAGAGTGGGAAAGTTTAGGTTATCAAGGTGCAGGTGCAGACTATAATGGTATGTACAACATTACAATTTCAAACCCTGCAGACAGTACAAAGTATACTTTTTATCAATCCCATTGTGTAGGTGTGAGAAGTACACCTACAGTATATTTGTGGAAAAGTGTAGGAATGTATAGCGATTTTGAAGCTATAGGTGGTTTAGAATTATTCCCAAGAGCAGGTACTTTAGATGGTGGTGTCTTTCATGTTTATGGAGTAGGAAGAAATTAAAAATGGCAGGTAGATTAATTCAAATAGATAAAGAAGAAGTAACAACTCCTGTGGGAGAAGTCGTACTTACTGGTATAAATACTGATGATGTTTATTTTGTAACAGTAACAGGAGTAGAAGTAAGTACTGATGCAAATATAAGAACTAGAGTTGCAATTTCAGGTTCTGCCGATACAACTTCTAATTATAGTAGAGCAGGAAAACAATTCAAAGATAATACAACTTTTGGTAATAGTACTTCAACTAATGATAATCAATGGAATATACATTTTACAGGAGGAAATGGTACAGGAGAGATAAACAACTTTCATTATTATGTATACAATTTTAATAACGCAAATAAACATTCTTCAATAACAGTACATGAAAGTGGTTTAAACAAACTTCAAGTACTTACAGGGATGCAGGGAGCAGCTATACATACTGTCAATCAAGCTAATGATGGTTTATCTTTTATATCATCTGCAGGAAATATAACTGCAGGTAATTTTGTTTTATATAAGGTATTATAAATTATGAGTAATTATGGCTATACAGGAAATAAACCAACACAATCTAAATCAGGTAATACTGGTGTGTTTACTCCTGCAGATTTAAAACAATTAGATACAGATAATAAAATAGTTAACTCTTTGTATGAGCATATTGTAACTTTAGAAGTTGGTGCATCAAGTATTTCATCAATAGAAATTACAAAATCTGCATATCCTGAATTATGGAAATACTCCAGAATAGCATTTTGGTTAACTGATGTTTCTTTTGATGCAAGTAATTATTTAAGGTTTCAAGTATCTTCTGATAATGGTTCTACTTTTGATAGTGGTACATCTGATTACAGACACTACTATCAAGTAACAAGGTCTAGTGGCTCTCAAAATCAATATTATGATGATACAGAAATTGGCGGTGGTTTAGATTTAGCAGGTTCAGGAACAAACAAAAGTTTTAATTCTCATGGGTATATAACAGGTTTACTATCTAAGAGGTATTATGCAAACTGTGTATTTGTTTCGCAAGGAGAGTACTCTGATGGTCAAATGACAAGTGTTTGGGGTATAGGTAAAAGAAATACTTATGGAATTTATGATGGTTTTAGATTTGTAACAAACAATGGTTTATCACAATGGAACGCAGGTAAGCTACATTTGTATGGAGTACCAGTATGAAATTAGTTGAAATAAAAAAAATAGTATTACAACCTAATGTAACATCAGTGACTATAGATAATATATTTTCTGCTGATTATGATGATTATGTAATTATGGTTGATTATGGTATGGGTGATGTTCCAAACAATAGACCAAGATTTTTAGATGCTTCTGGTAATGAAGATAGTGGTAATGAATATCAACTACATCAAATAAGAGCAAACAATACAGGACAATTATTTCAAAGAAGTGATACTAATAGTATGTCTGATATGTTTTGGAAATATGTAGGCAATCATCAGATTGCATATTTTTATAGACCTTTTAGTGCATCTCATCCTTCTAGTGCTTTAGTGTGGGGTATACAAAGTTATGGTAACAGTTATACAGAACACGCTCATAATCACGATAGTCTACAATCTAATAGAGGGATTAAATTTATTGTATATAATGGTAGTGTTTATTACAACACAGGAACTATAAAAATTTATGGGGTAGCAGAATAATGGATATAAAATTATTAAATACTACAAGTTTAAGTGGTGCTAGTTCATTTAGTATTACAGCGTTTACTGATGAGTACACATTGTATGGTTTTACTTATTCAGGAGTGCAAGGTAGTGGTAGTCTTGGTTTAAGATTTAACGAAAATGGAACTCCTGCTTCAACTGCAGGTGATTATTCTGAATTTCGTAGAGTAGGAACAGAAGGAACTGAATGGGTAGACAATCATCAAAATAGTACTGCTGACTATATACCTTTATCTTGGATAAGTATGCAGTCTAATGCAAATATAAGTGGTTTTGGTTATGTATATGGTTCACAAAATTCAAATAGATTTACAACTATGTTTATTAAAGGTGTTCAGGGTACAACATCTAGTGTTTATCATTCATACAATACAGGTAGATTAGAAAAAAATAGTGTAGTAGATGGAATAACAATATTAAGTTCTACATCAAGTAATTTTACAAATGGAAAAATTAGTATTTATGGATATAAATAATATAAGTATGCTAACATAGGAGAGATATGGCAACATTAGAAGAACTAACAGTAGAGGCGACAGCAGAAATAGAAGCTGCTAAACCTCTTAAAAAACAAGTAAATAACGAAGTTATGGAGCTTACCGAAGCTGACTATGACCAAGCTATTATAGATTTAGCTAACACTAAATGGGAAACTCAACAGTTTAGTTACATACAAGCTAGAGAAGAAGCTTATGGTTCTATTGGCGACCAACTTGATATGCAATATAAAGATTTGGTAGATGGTACAACTGTTTGGAAAGACCACATAGCTAAAGTTAAATCAGACAATCCAAAACCTGCATAAATAATCTGTTATAATCGTCCTTATGGAATTTATAATTGGATTTTTTCTAGGTTATTTTTTAAAAGAAATTAGTTCTTATCTTAAAAGATTAAGCAACTACGACCTAGATAATAATATAAACAAGGAATGGGATTTCTTATCCCATGATGATTTACCATAAATGGCAAACAACAATGGCTATACCCAAAAGGAACTTCTCAATATGGTTATTGAACGACTAGATAAAATAGAAGATAAGTTAGATTCTAAGTTAGACAAACAAGAATTTTATAAAGTACTTACATTGATTGTAGCAATAGGTGGAGTTGTAGCAGCACTTGTAATGTAATGCTCAGACTCTGTCTAGCACTATTCTTATTAATACCTACCCCTGTATTCGCAGAAGAAGTACCCAATGAAGTTACAGTTAATGAAGCCTTTGAGGATGACACATACGAAACAGGTTTGACTGTTAGTGGTGGTAATCAAGCTGCATATATTTATTCAGCAGAACAAGGTTCTTATAACACAACAGGTTCTTCATTAGCAATAACAAGT
>Ga0208667_1000762_pt1 | contig 13024 bp, 15 predicted proteins | sample 11BtaG_FD_184085 | JGI IMG/M metagenome (GOLD analysis project Ga0208667, IMG submission 184085) | Marine viral communities from the Subarctic Pacific Ocean - 11B_ETSP_OMZ_AT15265_CsCl metaG (SPAdes) (version 2) | ecosystem: Environmental > Aquatic > Marine > Oceanic | place: Pacific Ocean... | reverse complement strand
ACCTTGCCAAATGTTCTGCTCAGTTTTTTCAGCTACTAAACCAGCTACGTGGCCAATAATGAAATCTGAAAATTTAGGTGGCATTTTATCAAATGCAGAATATCCCATTTGAGCAGCTTCCCAATCCGATTGGAAATCTTGCTTACAGAACTCAAGGTTTACTTGAAACTCCTCTGGTTGTAATAATCTTTCAGTTAATGTTACTTGGTCTGCAGTTCCAGAAAAATCACAAGCAGCATTACCTATAATAGATGATGCAGTTGCTACTTTCTTCATTGTAGACTTATATTTGATATTAGGCATTACTTCTATTCCGCCTTTATCAATTGTGTTAGCACTTAAAAGAGCAGCAGAGATATATTTCCCAGCAAACTCACCAGCATAAGTACTTGTAATTGGTGTATTTAAACTATTCGCCATTTTATTTTATATTAATTATTGTTAAAAATTTTATCAAAAACCCTGTCTTTAGTTGTAGCTGTTCTATTGCTTGCAATATGAAAATTTACTTTATTATCAACTTCAGCTTCAGGATTATGTTTTACAGGTTCAGGAGCAACAGCAGAAAGTTCTTCTTTCTCTTCTATTACTTCTTCCTTCATTTCTTCTTTGTTACCAAGTTTTTCGTCAATCATTGCTTTGATTTCTTCAACAGCAGATGTAAACTCTTCTTTAGTAACATAGTTCATTTCTTCTTTTTCTTCTTCTTCTAATTCAGTTTCTTTAACTTCTTCAGATTCTTCAGATAATTCTTCTTCTTCAGCTACCTCTTCTTCAGCAGCTTCTTTAATACTGTCAATTAAACCCTCTTCAGATACAACTAAAATTTTGCCTTCTTCTAATTCATATTCACCAATAGGTAAAGCAATTTGCTCATCATCAGTTTTAATAAATATAGATTTACCAGCTTCAAAAGATTCTGCAACTAATACAGTTCCGTTTTCTAATGTCATTTCAGCCATTTCTATTTTTTCTTCAGAAAGTTCAACTTTTTCACCAACAATATTTTTTATTTTGTTTAGTATTTCGTTTGCTTTCATAATTTGAGTATATACCTATAAACGTTTGAAAACGTTAACTGTTATATTTTTTTACAACTTTATTTTATACTTTACCTATACCTTGTGCTTGTAGGCTACCATCACAGCATTTATTACTGTATCTTTTGCCGTCAGGACACAAGCAACCACGTTTAGTATTTTTAGGTGATGTATTACTTGGTGTTTTAAATTTTTTACTTCTCATATTGTTTATTTTATTGGTACACAATTAGGTACTTTTTTACCGTTTTTAATTTTCATACCATATTGTTCATAACCAGCTTGGCAAGGTTTTTTCATTTGTGTATGTGCTTCACAAGGCATATACCATTCTTTACCCTCAAATTCGTGTACGTGAAAACCTTCACAACCTATGTTTTTAGCCATCTCCTCAGCTTTTTCTTGTGTGTTATAAGCTAATCTATCATCTATTATTGCAAAATTGTCATCAACTACCATAGAAGCTAGATTGATTTCACCTAACTTTTTTAACTTGCTTTCACTCCATCTTAAACCAGCTTTACCACCCCACAATAAATAACTAATTGTACCACACGCTTTAGTATCTCCTTCATCATAATATTCTTGCGCCCTACTTAAATAGCTGTACATCCTTTTTAAAGTTTGCAAACTAATATTTTCTTTTTTTGCTAATTGTTGCGCACGTATTTTACCAACTTGAGTAGCACATTTATTGTTTACTTTTTCATTTAGTTCAATACCTCTTTTTGCATTATTACTAACTGCTTGTGGATAATCGTTATAAGTTTCTAATTCTATCTTTTTACCAGATTTAGTTCTTTTATCTTTTTTTATTAGTGCTTTAATATTACTAAGCATATATTCTGCCTCTTCTTCTTCAATAGCTTGCATTTCTGCTTTTGTATCTGGTTTTTTAATTTGTGCCTTATCAGCAAAGTAACCCTCAATACTAAAACCTTTTACTTTACCAGTTTTAACATAATCAGTCCAAATTTCATCATTTTCTACTTTCATTGAAATCATCCAAGTACCTTCTGGCATTTCTAAACCATACTTAGCTGATTTGTCCATTTTAGTATCTTCTACTATCCACGATTCTACAACAGTTAAACCATTTACACTCATTTGGTGTTCTAAGGTTGCGTTGTTTTGATTGCTGTTTTGAAAAAATAATTCGCTTGCCCTTCTTACTGTATCCTTAGAAAAGTAAACATAAAAAGTTGTGTCATTACGCTTTCTAAATATTGGCTTATTTGGTATAAGTGCTGCACCAAGAAGCAGTTTTTTTTCTTCATCTATTTTTGCAAGTTGTATTTCTTCACTTGCTAATGTTATAAAGTCAGATTCAATTGCTGGATTCTCTACGATGCTAACTGCATCTATTCCAACCATTTCTTCATTTTCTTCATCTAATATTAATTCTATTATATCCATTGTATTTTATTTTAAAAAGTTGCTTGTTGTATTGTATTGTTTTGTAATTGTTGTGCTGTTGTAACATCTCCAGCTACTACAAATGCTTGTGCTGGTGGTTGTTGGCCTAATGCTCCAGCAATTTGATTAAATCCTGATTGCCCTACTACATTAAAACTTGGTGCTTGTGTTGCCGATGCTCCATCACCTGATGTGCTTGTGCTTGGTGCAGTACCACCACCGCCACCAGAAGGTTTAAATTGTGTTGTTGCTATTGTAGCAATTTGTGCTGCGCCAGCTAAACCTATTGAAATACTTTTTGCAAAAGCTACACCAGATGCAACGTCAACTGGATTAGTATAAGCATTCATTATACCTTGTGATGTAGAAATAATTGCTTGTGCAATACCAAGTCCTTTATTTATATTAAATGCTTTTCTTGCTCTTTCTTCATCATCACCAGCAAACGCATCGGCAATTTGACCAATAGAACTTAATGCAGAACTTGTTGCATCTAATATTGCTTGTTGGTTATCTATTTTAGCTTGTGCTGATGCTTTATCTTTTGCATCAATTTTATCTGTATTAGCTGTTTCTAAAGCAGTTAGTTCATTAGTTCTATTAACTTTTTGCTGATATATTTGTTCTTCAAACTCTGCAAGTGCTATTTCTGCATCAACTTTAGCTTGTGTGCCTTCTTTATAAAGTGCTATCTCATTAGTTAGTCTTGTTCTGCCTAATTCAGCTTCTTCTGCATCAATTCTTTGTAATTCTAATAACCTTTCTCTTTCATCTTTTATCTGCTCTGCATTAAACTTTTTTCTTTCAATAGATAAATTGTTTTCTGCTTCTAACTTAGAATTAGTCATTTCTAATTCTTCTTTACTTAATGCTAAATCGTTTGCTTGTTGTTCACTTCTAAAACCAGCTACTTGCGCCCTAACAGCAGCTAATTCATTTTCAGATTCCATTACAGCTTTCTTAAACTCAATATTATTTTTATCTTTTTTAAGTTCTGCTTGTGCTGCTCTTAATGAAATTTGAGCATTAGATAACATTGCCTTTTCTTGTTGGTCTAACACTAATAACAATTCATCATTAGCTTTTTTTCTATCTTCAATGCTTAACCTTTCATCATCTCTTATTTGCCTTAGTGATTCAGCTTGTAAATCATATTTTTCTATTAATCCTTGATTTGCGACTGCTGCTAATTCAGCTTGTTTTTTAAGTTCTACATTTGCAGTTGCTGCCTCTACTGTTGATTTAGTGTATTCTGTTAATGCAGTTACACCTTCACTAATAACTTCTGATGCTTTTTCTACTGAATTGTCAACTCCAGTTAATACATCTACAAATTCACTACCAGCATTTTTAACTTCATCTATTGCACCTTTAAAATCACCAGCAAATAGTTTTTTCATTGCCTTACCTAAAAAGCCAAATACTTCAAGTGCTGATTTAACTCTTTCAATAATATTATCTTTTATAGCATTACCTAATGATTTGACTGATGCTAATGGGTCATCAAATATTTTCTTAAAAAACTCAGATACTGCTCCTACATTTTTAGAAATAAAATTAAAGAAATCACTAAATGCTATAGATAAACTTTCAAAAGCAATATTAAATACATCTACTACTTTTTGATTTTGTTCAAACAGTTCTTTTAATGCGGTAAATGCTGCAAGTGCTAAACCTATACCAGCTGCTTTTAAAGCAGTTCCCATCATTTTAAAACCACCAGCAACACCTTTTGCACCTGTTTTTAATGCACCTAATGCTTTACCAGATGTTTTTAAACCACTTACTTCATCATTAGTTGTTTCTAAACTTTTGTTTAAATCATCAACTTCTTTTACTGCTGAATTAGTTTCTACATTTAATTTGTATGTAACTTCTTTCATTTCTTCATTCTTAATTGGTTAAACCCTTCTTTAAATGTTAGTGGTACTTTATTAATACCTAATGCAATATTTATATGCTTATCATATAATTTATTTGCTTTACAAAATTCTAATGCTTCTAATATTGTTTTCATTATGATGGTTCGTTTAATAGTTCAAAATTTGTTTCACCACTTTGTAATTTAGTGGACATTTTATTTATTGTGTATGCTCTTGTGCCAACTACAATTAAATCATCTAATGTTAGATTTAATAATACTTTTAGTGGCAGTATTGCATTGAACTTAAATATCCTTGTTTTCTTGTTAAATACTCTTGTTATGTAATTATCATAATAAGTTTGAAATAAACTATTATTGTTACCACCATAATCAGTTAATTGATAACTATCTATTTCACTACCAAAGTTTAAGTTGTATGTTGGTGCTGTTGTTGATGTTCCTAATTCATTAGCATTGTGTGCCATCCAAAAGTTGTTCAAAGTGTAATTAGTTCCTGTTGGACACAAAGCACCATAAGTTTCAGGTCTTGTGCTATATAAAAAGTTAATAGGACTTGCATAAATACCAGTTCTTGCAACTCCGTAAAACAACAAAGGTTGTCCAATACTTGGATTTAAGTCATCATCTAAAAAACTACCAGTTTGTATTAATGTTAAAGCACCACTTGTTTTATCTTGTAACCTTTCATACAACATATGCTCAAATGGTAAAGTAATTTTGTATTCATTCTTTTTGCTTGCATCACCTATGTAGTTTAATTCACCATACCTTCTATTGTTCATACTTCTAAAAGTTTGAGCAAGTATGCTTTTTGGTTCACTATATTCTAAATCTACATTTGAAAATGGTAGTGCCTCTCCTACTGTATGCTGATCAGTTTTAACATATTCTGTAATATCAAACGAATCACCACCAGCATAATAATTATCTAAAGTTTTAACAACTATTTTATCATCAAAATCTACATAAGCAGTCAAGTTAAATGCTCTAAACAAACCATTTAAAAAGTCTTTAATTGATAATTCAGGAATTTGTTCTGTAATTATTATTGTGGCACTTGTTACAATGCTTGAAGATGAACTTGTGTAATTAGCTGTTAAACTATAGTCATATCTACCTAAAGCTAAATCAAAATAAGAATGTTCTATTGAAAGTGCAGCAGAAAAAGTTAAAGCATCAACGCTTCTAACTCTTGCAAATAATCTTTTTGATTCATTTAATGCAAGTGTGTTAGTTTGTAGTTTGCCATAACCAATAGAATGGCTTTGTGTACCTGTTAAATTGCTTGCTGTTGCTACAATACTATCTGTTAAACTATCTACTATTTCAATGGTGTAAGGTATTGAGCTAGATGCTGGTATTATTTCAGCAGTAAACTTAAATCCTTCTTCATAGCCATTTGTATACGCTTGTGTAAATATATAATCGCCATTACTAAATTGAACAGATGGATAAAGAACGCCATTATAATGGTTACAATTAGAAGTTCCTGATGTACAATTAAAAGTAGTGTTACTTAATTCAGTAACTAAATCACCAGTAATTCTTCCTTTTGCTCTATGTAGCCACAAATACAAATTATTCATAGCAGTAGAATCAAAAAATTCACCAGTTTTAAAAGTGATGTTGTATTGTTCTTCAATAGCTTTTATAATATTTTTTACTGGTATAGCTGGTTTTAAATCTTCAGGAACAACACCTCTTTGTTGGTGATGTGATGAATTTGTGCTAATATTTAAACCATTACTTAAATTAGCAGAGCCATTTTGATTATCATAAATATAACTTTGTGAATGTGCTATTAACGGGTATATAATTGCATCAGTATAACTTACACTATCAACAGTAACATCTTTTCCAAATTCTAAAGCAGCTTTAATATAGTCAGCATCTGCATCGTGATTAAAATTATTTAACCAAACTAAATCACTAAGCTGGTCATCATTAATTTTATCTTTAAAAGATACTGTATTGCCAAAGAAAGTTACCTTATACATTGATGGCTCGCCAAACTTCATTACAACCTCATTCAATTGTATTTTACCAAACCTAAAATGTAAGTGGTTTAATTCAATTCTTGATTCACAAAATACATTAGCATCAAAACCTTCTACATCTGGATTGTACCAATGCTTAAAAATTTTGTTATTTGTTTTACTTGCTGGCAAATTAAAAGTTCTGCTATAATCAGTAAATAGTTTTTCTATATCACTAACATCTTGAATAACTTGAGTTAATGAAATTAGTTCTTCTTCCATTAAATCAACTCTAACAAAATCTTGTTCTGTAGTTGTGTTTCTAAGTTGAGGTTGTATGTATAGAATTAGTTTTTGCATTATCTAATATTATTTACTAAAGCAAATGATTTTTCAAAGTTCATTGTGTAATTAATTAGTTTATCATTTAAACCAGTTTTGTAAGTAAATGAACTGTCTTTTAAATTAACTGGATAAACAACATCGTTATCATCTATTAACCAAACATATTCACTAACCATTAATTCTTCAAAATATGGATTCATTGATTCAGGTACAAAACCAGTATTTAAACTAATTGATTCAGTTGCATTAGCATTAAATGTTTTCTTTGCGTGTGCTGTTGTGCTATAAACATTGTAATTGTAATTTGTATCGCAATTGCCCTCTCTCTCAGTATAGTAAACTTGCCTTGCTTCAAAGATGCTTCTATTAAAATTTTCGCTTCTGCTTTCTAAACTTTCTGTAGACTTTTTAAAAAAGTACAAATCTTGAAAAGCTCCCCATCTATTTAAAAAAACAATTTTGTGAACTGGATATTTACATTCTTCAATTTCTTTTACTGTTATTGATGTTGTAGGATCTCCATCATACTGAATTTGTATTTCATCTATTTCTTGTGATGTAGTTAAGTAATAAGCATAATCTATTTTTTGGTTTGCATCTCCATCATCTGAAACACCGTAAGTTGAAATAGTAGAACCATTATTTTTAAAATAAACGTTGTTTACCCTTTCAGCATTTACAGGCAAATAAATATAGTCTCCTTTGTTATACTGTATGTAAGAACCACTAATCATTGCAATAGGTTCTGTTATATAATTTACACCATCTTTAAAATCATTGTAACCTTCTTGAGCTAAATAATTAGTAGTTGTTGCACTACCTATTAATGTACCATCACTTTCTCTTGCTGAAGTAACAACAGTAACCCAAACTGATTGTGTATCTGCTGAAACATTATATCCAGTTGTAGGCGTGTTATTAATAAACTTTTGTTCTATAAAATCGTTTACTAATTCGCTTATTTCTATAGTTACAGAATCCTCTGTGCCTAATGGTTTCTTCTGTAAGCTGTATGTGCCTAAATTTGATGGACAACCAGCAACACCTAAAACGCCACCTTTAATAGTTATATTAATTTGAAAGTAACTAAGGTTAGCATCTGTTTCTTGTGGTGTTCTTATAAAATATGGGCTTCTTGTTCTTATTATTGTACTCATTGTAAATCTAATTTATCTTCTAAAAATCCAGCAACTATTTCATCTCCGTATAAATCTAAACCACGTTCAAATGGTTTAGTAAAAAATAATGTTGCTCTAATACCTTTGTTTTTAATACTTCTTGCAATTAAAAAATTTAGTGATTGTCTATTTACAAACCTACCTTTTTTATCTCTTGGTGCAATACCTTTTCTAATGCTCCACTTATCAAATACTGAGCTTGGTGGTTGTTTAGTAGTATATTTAAAAGGACTTGCAGAGCTTTCTGGATATGTAGATTTAGAACCTTTAACACCTTTATCTATAAACTGCCCATAATCTTCACTAAGAAAAGAAACTTTATCACCTTTAATTGTATACTCTAAACTATTATACAGTTGCTTAGAAGCGTTGTTTTTTTTACGTGTTAAATTACTACGTGATTGTTGTATAACGTACTTAGCGTATTTCTCTAATGCCTTTCTAAATTCACTCATTAACAGTAAGTCATATCATCATTAGTACCACAATCAAAAGTAATAGCCCAGCCACAAAGCATATTATCAAACCTTTCAGTAAATGGTTCACAAGTAGCTGGATTAATCAATTCAAATTTATCTTTGTATAAATCACTCTTTTGTAAAACTCTAATAACTCTTGTAGCTAATGCTAACTGAGTGTTTAATATATCTTGCCTGTTGTCGTTGCCTCTATATAAATCTGTTACTTGTTCATTGCTAATATCTACTAAATCCATAAAGAAGATAGTAATATTAAATGTTACATAATTGTTGTTTATTGTACTGTTGTTAACCATTACGTGTGACAACGGAAACAAACTCTGTTTCTTTAAATCAATATCAGCTATATCACCAAATGTAATTTCATTGTTAAATGGTTCTGCAACAATTACTTCTTTTATTTTATCTATTATATTGTAAAAACTGTTCATACTACTTTTATATATCTTGGTGTGTGTTCACCTAAATCTTGATTAATAAATTCATCTAAGTCATCAATAGCGTTATCAAAATCCATATTATCACGCTGTATTAGTAAATCTAAACATATCCAATAATCATATATTGCTTGTATTGGATTGTTTGCTGTGATACCTAAAAATGCTTCTTCAAAGCCATCTACTAAAATTATGTGTTCGTTTTTAACTAATAAATTACGTTCTGTTAATTCTTCTAATATATCTTCTTTTGTCATCGCTGGCTTCTTTTTAGTATCTGTTGTTCTAATTCATATTTATCTTTTTCAAATGCTAAGTGCATTAAACAGGTGTGTAGTTTTGATTTGGTAATTTCATTGTATTTGAGAATGTCTCCATTAGTAAGTCCGTAGATAGATTGATACCAGCCCCATTTAGCAGAGAATCCTGCAGATGCTGAGGCAGCTCTATCTCCTTCTGAGTTGCTAAATAATTCAGGATAGTTTTCTGTAATTCGTTCTTTAAACTGTAAAAAAAAACAAGCGCACCAAATACAACATCTAAAGTGGTTTCTGTCATATCGTACTTTTCAGCACTTTCATATTCTTCTATTAAATACTGCTGTTTCTTTTTATATGTTATTGGTCTATATAAAACACCAATAGCTTTATTCATTTGCTCCCAATCAGCAAGGTAAGTATCTAAATCAACATATTCACCAAATGAAATATCATCTAGCTTTGGTATAAATCCAAACTCTTTATTATTCATTGTAAACCTATCTATAAATTTAGGTTCTGTATTAAATAGCTTTGATAGTTCTTCGCAGATGTTATTTATATCAGTAGCTTTTATTTGTAATACTTGCTTAAGTGGTATATTACAAAATATCTCAACCATCTTTTGTTGTAGAAACGAATCCAGTTCTTTACCATCAGCAATCTTTAACCATTTTTGATATTGCTTTAAAGTAACTTCATTAAGTGTTTCTGGTATGTTAATAGTTAACTTCATTTATATATAAACGTTTAAATTGTTGAATCGTTATATACAAATATAAAAAAAAGTAGGTAACGCTCTTGTGCCGACTACCTACTTTAAACCAAAACATAAATTTTAAATGAAGACTTTAACTAAACGTATTTAGAAAGTTATTTTAAATTATAGTTAAATATAATAAAAATTTCTCTTATATATCTTATCTTTTCTTATCTTATCTAAATGCTTAAGGGTGGCTTAAGCGTGGCTATAAAGTTTGCAGAAAAAACATTTACAACTCTTTTTATGTTTCTTATACTTCTTTAGTATTTTATCTCTCCAGTTCATTACCCTTCAATTATATCTTGATTATTTAAAATCCAGTTTGTTAAGCTATAAGAAACTTCTTTTTTTGTTTCACCATAAAAAGCTTCAGTTAAATTATCAAACATTTCTACTTTAGTTCCCTCAACATCTTTTGCAGTATGTGTGTACTTCTGAATAACACCTTGCCAACCACCCGAAAAATAATTTTTTTCTACTATTATTTGTATATCGTTAAATCTTTTATGATAATAACCTTTATATTTTTTATTTAAGTTTAATGTGTACATTTTGTTTTTCTTAATTACAATGTAAATATAAATATAATTATTTAATTAACAAATTATTTTACAACTTTTTTTAATTTTTTTTATTCTACCTCTGTAATTTTTTTTAATAAATGTGATATTCTCCTAAGTTTGGATTCTGTAATTGATAACTAACTGCATACCTCAACGCATCAATAGCGTGGTTAAAATTATCTACTGGTGTTTGTGATTTCTTTTCTAACCAACAATAGTTATTTAACTCTTTAATTAATTCTGTGCTATCTTCTGTTATTACTAAATCATAATCTTGTAGTAAACTAATACCAAATGTTATTGAACCTTGTCCTTTGATTGCTGGCACAACGTTACAATCTCTACTTAGTTCTGTTATTAATCTTGGTTCTGCTGAATCACCAACTATTAAATTATCTGCTGCAAACTTTTTATTAAGTTGTAATATCTCACTTGTAGTTAACTTAGTTTGATAGAAGCATAGTTGTATATAGATAACTTTATTCTCTTTGTCTATGCTTGTTTTAACTAATGTGCTTGGATCATTGCTAAAACCATAATCTTGGCCAAATACAATTTTACCTACTTGTTTAAATTCTCCTATGCTCCAATCAGTAAATATAACACCTTCAGCTTTATCCAGCCAAGCACCTTCTATTGTATGTTTGTATCTGTTTGGCCTTCTAACCTTCATTGTTTCAATCTGCTTAATATAGCTTTCTGAAAGGTTGTCTAAGTTATCTAAGTATGTTGTGTGTATATAGGTAGTATCTTCTTTAGTTATATTACTACCAGCAGCAACACCTCTATCTTCAAACCAACGCTTATAAATGAAATGTTCTTTGGTTGTTGGATTCAATATTAATATAACTCTATTCTCTCGTATTTTATTTCTTACAGATAAATCAATCTTATCAAATATATCTTCATCATTTAATTCTTCTGCCTCATCCATTACCCAAGTAGTAATACCAGTTAATGATTTTAGATTTGCTGTCTGATCACCTGAGCTTGTTTTAATACCACGAAATATTATCTTGCTACCATTACCTGTATTTATTATTTCATCTTTAGTTATTTTAAACTGGTCAATAACACCAAGCAGTTCTAACTTTTCTATAAACTCAGGTATGATACTAATGCTGGCTGCTCTTAGCGTGTAACGTGTAAATAGTATTGTGTGTCCAGCTTGGTAGGTTAATAATAATAGTACAGAGTTAACAGCAAATGATTTACCAGAACCTCTACCACCAGTTACAATAAAGTACCTAGCAAATGATTCATCTAATACTAAATACTTTTTATTGAGCTTTAATCCGTGCAATGATATTTCTAAAATCGTGGTTTACTTCTTCTGAAGTGTGTATATCAACAGAATCTTTTTGTTTGCCATAGATACTATCTAGTACCATATTTAAACCTTGTGCATCACCTTTTTGTATAACCTTTTCTATAACAGCCATAGCCATTCTATATTCATTAGTCATCCATACTTCTTCACCAGTAACTGGATGTATGCCTTTTGTTCTAAGCTCTGCTATTTCTTTTAAAATTGTGCTTCTGTTCTTACTGCCTTTTGGTCTACCTTTAGGATTTCCTGACTGTCCTTTTTTGAATGGTATTAAATCTGCTTTGCTCATTTTTCTGTTCTGTATTTGTTCTGTACTTATTTAAAAATACTATTAACTTTCTTTCAATTGCTTTTGCTTTCTCTTTCGTATTCATATTCATTATATAATCTTTTAATAGTATCAACTAAATCTTTTACACAACTACCGCAGCTTGATTGTTCTTTATTAGTATTAAATACTCTATTGTGTATATTTAATAATGCTCTTTGTTCTTTTGCGTTTACTACGTTTTTATTTAAAGCAAAGAATCCTTTTAAGTACATATATTCATCTTCATTAAGACATTCTATATTTTTATAAGGAAATAATTTATTAAGTTTTTCTTTTCTTGTGTCGCATCCACAATCTTTACCTAACTTGTCAAATATCCAATCAGTAGCTTGTTTTATGCCTGTAGCTTTTGTTATCTTTTCTACTGTATCGCCTAAACCTTTACTTTTCATTTTTAATATATGCTATTTTTAATAATACTAAGTAACCTATTAAATCACTTAGTGTATCTTCTGTCTTGTCGTTTAATCCTTTGTTTTTTATCCTTGCTAATTTATCATCTATTCTAACTTTTATTGCTTCAGTAGAATCTAACTTGCTAAATACATTTGATGGATTGTTTGCAGTATCTCCGTATGCAGCATTTTTTTCTAATAGTAAATCTATAACCTCATTACCTATTTTTTTAATTAAGTATTCAGTCTTCATTAATTTTTTTTTTAATCTCTTTAATACAATTGTTTATTGTTCTCCATACTACAACGTGTGATATATTAGTTGCTGCAGATAGTTTTCTTATACTGTGAAATTTCTTTCTATATAAGTTAAATAACTTTCTATCAAACCAGTAAAATTCATTTACTATATCATCAACTACTTTCTCTATGTCTACATACTTTGTATTGTCTGCTTCTATAATATTTTTTAGGTCTTTATCTATTAGTAAATCTTTATCAGTTCTTATTGTATCAATAAAAATATTGTGCATCATCTTATATATAAACGCTTTATTTAAAGAATCGTTATATAGAATATCGTTAATTTTTACTTTTTTACTATCTATTTTGCTATGTAAAGCTATGTA
>Ga0208667_1000758_pt1 | contig 13046 bp, 18 predicted proteins | sample 11BtaG_FD_184085 | JGI IMG/M metagenome (GOLD analysis project Ga0208667, IMG submission 184085) | Marine viral communities from the Subarctic Pacific Ocean - 11B_ETSP_OMZ_AT15265_CsCl metaG (SPAdes) (version 2) | ecosystem: Environmental > Aquatic > Marine > Oceanic | place: Pacific Ocean... | reverse complement strand
AAATCATTCCAAATATAACCGGAAACAATGCCGGTTTCACAATAAATTTTCCAATCGGCAAACGCACGTTTCCACGCTTTGCGCCCTTGTTCAATCATTTCGTCGCTTAAGGTGTAAACCTCAACCGAAAACGGATAATTCGTTTCAACGGCAATGAATTTAAAATTGTCAATGCCTAACATATCACAATAAAACGCCGCTTGTAAATGATAGCCGTATTTATATACATCACGACGAAACGCCATTGGCGCATTGTCCTGGCACGTTTTAACGTCCGAAATAAAGTTTTCGACGCGGTTCAAACAATCCGGCCGAACGCGTACGTCCAAACCTTCGTGTTGTGTATAATGTGACAACTCGATTTCGCCTTTGCAATATTGTTGCGCTAAATCGTGATTTCTGAAATTGTCTAAAATTTTAGTTATTTTTTCGTGGTCATCAAACGCCACCAATTTTTTGCCCTCTGCCTTTTTTTGTTCAATGGCGAATTGTTCTTTTCCGGCTTTTGTTCGGCGGTCAATTTTCGGCATAACGTGAAATTCTTTGTAATACATTTCCGGTTCTAACATTGCGCAATGAACCGCCGTCCCTAATGCCATTGCCGACGATTCGAACGGCTTTTGGTTAATGAAATGATAAACCGATTTTTTATGTATTGATTTTAAACCGGACGCGCTAATTCCAGGCGTTGAATGATATTGTTCGTTTGTGTCAAATTGTGCTTTCATTGTGTCAATTGTTTTGTGTCAACGTTGCGGTCAACTAAATAATAATTGTTAATTTCTGAAATAGTCATTTCTAATTTTTCGATTTTCTTTTGCATTGCATTTATTCGCAAATACAAAAATTCAATTGTGTTTTCCATTTTCTTAAGTTTTTAAATGTTTTGTAAAACTAAAAATATATTTTCAATTTACAAAATATTAACATAAAAAAAACGGCTTCTTATCTGAAACCGCTTTTCGTTTTGTTTGTCATTTTACCGATTAAAACGGCAAATCGTCGCTTGATTCGGCCGTTTGGACCGCTTCCGGCTTCACATATGGATCGGATAATTTAATTGAAAAAAACTTTCCTTTGGCGCCCTCTTTAACCCACGCCGCAATTTGTTGGTCCGTTCCGTCTTGCAACTTAATTGAGCCGGAATAATCCGGTTGGTTTTCGCTTGTTTTGTTGGTGTTTTTGAATAAACTTCCGTTTCCGTTTTTGTGTTCGTAACTCATTGTTTTTGTTTTTAGAGATTAAACTTTTTTATTAATTGTTCGCGGTATTCTTTTTTCATTTTAAAGCCGGCCAATACCTTTTCCGCTTGTTCTTTTTTAGCTTTTAACGTTGCGTTGAATTGCGCGTCTGTTAGCCATTTTTTGTTGTCGTTGTCCTGGTTTTTAACGGCGTTTTGCACTTCGTTTGCTGATGCTATTGACGTGTCAATTCCAATGCCTAAATAACCCAATGCGCGGCCCAATGCCGACGTGAAACCATTTTCAACGAATGATGTTTTGTTTATATATGACGAGTCGCGGTATTCTTGCGAATGTGCCGACGCCATTTCAACGCCTTTTGTATCTGAAATCGTGACTTTAAAAATTCCTTCCTTTTCGTCGATGTGAACCAATTGTTCGGATATTTGCCAACCTTTGAATGTTGGTTCGGTTCTAAAATGTTTTAACCTCTCGTTGACGGTAATGTACTCTTTTCCTTTAATGTTAATTGTTTTCATTATTCTAAAATTTAATCGTTTATTTTCAATTCAAATTGTGACAAATTAAAATCCGCATTTTGCAAAATAATTATTTCGCCAATGGTAAATGATTCCGGATTTTGTAGACGTGATTTTAACGTTGGCATTGTGCAATTAAGTAATTCGCAAACGTCGTATCGTTTTAAATTAAGGCGCTTCATTTCCGCCTTGAAATGTGATTCAAACATTGTTTTCTTTTTTTAGATTGAACCACAAAAATAAAAAATTATTTTCAAATAAAAAAATATTTTCAAAAAAAACCGCCGCAATTCAAAAGAAAATACGACGGCCGACAAACAAAAACAATGTCGTTTTTTAGTTTACAATAAAGTCAATGTCCACGTCGTCGTCGTCATTTGGCAAATGTGACTTTAATTTAAAAGACGCGTTTTTGATATCGTATTTTAGGCCGTCAATAATTGTTGTTTGTGGATCGGTTTCAAAACCGGTCCAATAAAACCAAACTTTGTTGTGCATTGATAGCGGTTGAACTTTTAAATTTCTGAATGTACCGTCGTAACGTGTTAAATATTCGCGAAAATCGTTTGCAATATTTTGGTTTGTTATGTCTGTTATTCCCCTATACAAATTTGTCGTATTAAAAAAGCCGTAACGTTCGCGCGTTCTCGAATAACCTGGGTATATAATTGGCAACGCCTTTCGTGTTTTTATTGTTGTATTTATACCGGAATTTGTTAATTTAGAAACAAATGTTTGTTCGGCGGTTTCCTTTTGAACTTTTTTAACTAAAACTTCTAAATTATCAAAATAAGTCGTTTCGTATTGTGTTGCAGCGCAAACGGTGTTGTATATGGTTATAATTAAAGTATTTGACGGATTTATTAAACCGTCTTGTTTTAGTGTTACTGAATACGATATAAATTGATTTGCAGTAGTTTCGTCAATTTCATTCACATAGCTTCCGGATACAAATGTTTTATCGGTTGCGTTCCATGATTTCAAACCGGAATCCGAAACACTTATTTGATATTGAAAAGTCGAATTAACTTCGGTACTTATTGATGTTAAAAATTTAATGTAATATTTTATTTTAAATGTAACGTCATCAAAATTTGATTCGTTTAAATCAATACTTTGTGAATAACTAAAACATTGCGATTGGCCAATTGTTGGCGCGTCATCTGTTAATTTCATTGACCGGCGCCCTTTATATGAAATTTCGTCCGTTGCTATTTCTGCCAATGGATTTAAACTAACATCGTTTAAAATTGTGAAATCATAAGAACCGTATTCAAAACCGGAATTGTAAAATGATGTTTTATATTTTACAAAATCCGAAATTGTATGAACCTCTGAAACAGGTTGTAAATATTCTCGCGCTAAATCGTTGTTTGTCGCCTTTAATTCGTTGTTGTTGTCGTATAAAACCGGCAAACGTTCTGTTCCTAAACTTGTGCCGTCTTTATCGTATGTTCTAAAATCAATAAATTCCTTTTTAGTGAAATTTAATTTTGACGAAATACGATCACGAATATTTGTTGGAACAACGCCGGTTGAAGTAACTTCGTTAAAAATTTCGTCTTTGACGTAATAATCAAAAATATTTGATGCTTCGACAATATACCAACGATTGTAACTTTGAAAAATTCTACAATTTGCAAAAGTCAATATTTTTTCTAACATTTCTTTGGCGTTGTATAAATCAAAATCGCCTTTTATTTCCGGATAACCAAAAGTAAATATATTTTGATTTTCAAAAAAACCAAAAACAAAATCTTTGACATCTGACGCCATATAAATATCTAAATCCAAATCTAAATTTTGAAGTATTTCAAAAATCTTTTCTTTGACTTGAATTAATGTTGGCGCATTGTTATTATTATAACTAATTGGCGAATTAAAATTGCTTAATGTACCTAAACCGTCGAATGCGTTAATTGAAATACCAAATGGCGGTGTTGTTAATTTTTCTTTATATCGGTCTACAACTAAAAAGCCGGACCAATACGCACCCCAACGATAAAAATTGTCGTCGGTTATGGCGTCCGCCACGCACGACAACGATTCAACCTCGCCGCCGTCCTCAACAACGCGGTTTTGATAATTTGTTGAAATAGTTTCGAAATTATTTAAAACGTTGTCGACGCATTCAAAAGATTCGCACGTTCCGCCGTCGGCTTCGACGCGGTCCGCGTATATTTCGCCTTGACTCTTTGCGTATGAAACAACAACCTTATATTCGCGTTCGTCAAACTTATAAAAATCGTCATATTGAATTGTGTCCGTAACTAATAAAGACAACGTACATTTAGATCCTATTATTGGTTTATAAAAATCGTCTGACGATTGCCACGAAATTTGAACCGGTTTTGCGCCGGCTATCATTGGCAACACGTCGCCGGTATAATCTTTTTTTAGTATTTCAACTTTTTTTCCAAATCCTAAAACATCGGAAAAAATTAATCGGTATTTAACGCCGTACGCCATAATTTAGTTTTAATATATTCGACCGGCCGTTTCATTGGCGCGTTCAATTGCAATTAATAAGTCTTGACCGTCAACGCGAACCGAACCGGTCACGTTTACGTTTCCGCCACCACCAACGCCGCCGATCATTCCTTGTAATTTATTTAACGGCGCTATAACTTCCGGATTTGAGCGCGCGCCTGGATATTCCCCAACTAACCCCATTGTTGGACCGCTAACAATACCACCGTCCGCGAACTTTGCAAATGTCCCACTAATTAAAGCGGTTGCGCCGGCTATTAATGCCGGTAAAACAAATGCCGCAGCCGGTCCAAAACTTTTTGCCGTTTCTGTTGCGGCTGCCGTACCGCCGGCCATTGCGATTTTTAAATTGTGTCCCAAAATTTGTAATGCGTCTTTCGCTAATGTTCCAACAAACGCACCGGTTGCCGATTGCGCGCCGCCAAACATATCTGTAATTGAACTTCCAATAGCGCCAAATGACGCGTCAATTTGACCACCAATTTTTTGCATTAATTCCGCAGCCGTTTGCTGCTGAATCATAAAATCCATAAAACGGACTTTCTTTTCCTCATAGACCAACGCTTCGGCTTCGGCTTCGGCTGCATCAAATGCGGCTTTTTGTTCGGCACTTAATAAACCATGTTCGGCCGCCAAACGTCTTAATTCGTCAAATTTTGCACCTATGCGTTCAATTTCCAACGCTTTTTGTTGTTCGTCACTTGCGTTTGTCGCGTCTGCAATTTGTTGTTTTAAATCCAACAATTGTTGTTGTTGGTTGCGTTCCTCGTTTAGTTTGTCCTCGCCTTTTTGTTTTAAACGTTCGGTTTCGGTATCGTCTATTTCCGCCAATTTAGATTGTTTGGCGTTTTCTAATGCAATGCGTTGATCCGCGGTTGTCTTTTCGTTATTTATTAACGCGTCATAATGTGCAACTGCATCGGCGCGTCTTTTCTTGTACGCTTCGGCGTCATTTGTTACTAATGCCGAATTTATGTCATTTTGTAATTGTTTTAATTTGTCCGCAGCCGCTTGTGCGTCTTCCGGATTTACAACCGGCGTAATATCAACGGTAATTGGTTCGGTTACAACTCCGGCGTCGGTTGTTGCGGTTTCAACCTCTTTTGATTCCAATTCCGCTTGTTGTTCTAATACGCCTTTGCGTTCTTTTAAAAGCGAAATATTTTCCTCTAAACGTTTTTTTCCTTGTTTATATGCACCTAATGAAATTCGACTTCGTTTCGCTTCTAATTCGGCCAATTCAGTTTCGGAATTTTTTAATTCCTCATTGACTTGTAAAATATCTAATTTTCCAATTGACGCCGCCGTCGCTTCATTTTGTGCCTTTTTGTAACTTCTTAACGCTAAAACAACCGCAGCAATGGCCGCAGCAACGGCCAAAATTGGATTTGCAATCATTGCCGTTGTTAATAATCTGAAACCGGTTGCCGCTATTCCTAAAATTGGACCTAATGCCGAAATTCCGGCCATTAATTTTCCAAATATTATAAGCAATGGACCGGCCGCCGCTAAAATACCGGTTAATGTTAAAATAATGTTTTGCGTTTGTGGCGATAAGTTTTTAAATGAATCCGCTAAACCTTTAATAAAATTTGACAACTTTGTAATTCCATTAACAACCGCCGGCAAAACAATTTGTCCGATTTCCATTAAAGAATTTTTCATTGTCGCCATTCCTTGAGCAAATTTAAATGATGCCGATTGTGACGTTTTTTTAAACGCTTCGTCTGTTGCACCGGTTGCCCTTGTCATTTCGTCAAACAATGCAATGTTGTCATTCATTGATGAGCCGGTTAAATCCAAAACCCCTTTCCAGGCCCTAACGTTTGGCGCAATGTCTGTAAATTCTTGACCGGTTGCGTCCAAACCTTGTTTTAACATTGATAACGTTCCCATTAAACCTTTTTCGGCCAATGTTTCTTTTAATGAATCGGACGTGAACCCCATTTTATTAAATGCGGCTTCGGCGTCTGCCGTCGGTTTTGCTATTGTTGTTAAAATGGCGTTTAATTGTGTCGCACCATTTGCGGCGTTTGTTCCGGTTTTTGACATTGCAGCTAATGCCGCGCCGACTTGATCAAACCCAACGCCCATATTTGACGCAATAGGAATGACGCCACCCATTGCACCGGCTAATTCCGACGCTTCTAATTTACCTAAACGAACCGCCGACGTCAAAACATCGGTTGCAGCGGTTGCGCTTAAATTTTGGGCGCCGTATGCGTTCATTGCGGACGTTGCCAAATCTGCAATTGTCTTTGTTTCGCCTAAACCAACGGCCGCCGCTTTTAAAGACGCGTTTAAAACGTCCGTAGCTTGTGAACCTCTTAATCCGGCCGACGTAATAAAAAACAACGCTTCGCCGGCTTCGTTTGCACTCCGTCCGGTTTCTGTTGCCATTTTTTTTGCGGCTTCACCCATTTTTGCGACTTCGTCCGCAGCAACTCCAACCAATGATTCAATTTGCGTCATTGACTTGTCAAAATCCAATGCTAATTTTGTAGCGGCTGCACCGGCTGCAACAATCGGCAAAGTTAATTGAGTAGTCATTGAACGCCCAACGCTTTGCATTTTTTTACCGAACGCATTCATTTGAGAATTTGCGGAACTTAAAGCGTTTTTTAATTTCGACGAATCGCCGGTAATATTAATTTTTAAATTTGATTCGGCCATAAAGAATATTTTAAACAAAAATACAAAAAAAAAGACGCTTTTATTTTAGCGTCGTTTTCTTTGTCATCGATTCGGCTTTAAGTTTAAACGCTTCCATTTGTTCGCGCGTTGATTTAGGTTTGTCGCGTTCTTTTTTGCGTTTTTTATCAACCGGCAATTCAAATAATTTTTCCGGTTTTATCATTTGCGATTTCTTTTGACAATTTACGTTGTGGATCATTGCTGCCAAATACCGCGTTTGTTCCCAATGCAAATTTATATTGTTGTGATAATGTTCCGCTAACAACGCATTTTCACGCCACGTTTGCCGCCAAAAATCGTTTGGGTGTACGCCTATTAAACCAATATAATAATCGGTTAAACTTTGGAATGTTATTTCTTTGACGGCTTCGGCTTTCCCACTTCTTTTGTGTCGCCGCTTAAGCTATTGCCTAAAATTTTAGATTCCAACATTGTTTCAACAATGGCGTTTATTTTGTCCGGTTCTAAATCGTCGAGCCACGTCCCAACCTTGAAAATATTGTAGTCAATTTCGTTTCCGTTTTCCTGGTCATTTGCTAAAATACCGGCGTAAACTAACGCGCGTAAACCTTTGATTGAAATTCCTTTTGTGAATACGTCACCAATTTCATGTAATGGAACGCCCAATTGTTCCGTAAATTCGGACCAAAAATTCATTGAAAAATGTAATGTTCTTTTTTTGCCACCGACATTTATGTCGATATAACCTTTGTGTTTGTTTGCCATTTTATTTGTTGTTTGTCGTTAATAAATAAAAAAAAAGCCACCGCCAAAAAATGACGGCGGCCAAAATAATAAACTTTTAAATCTTTTTAATTTGTTGATTTAGTGATTGCACCGGTTATTGTGATTGAACCGCTATAAGTGACGGCCGCTTCCATTTCCGCTGACATTTCAACACTTGACAAAAACCCTTCCGCAGTATAAACCGCATCGCCGGTTTCGGCCGTTCCAAATACACACGTTAATTGCGTACGCGCCAATAAGTAATCGGCCATTTCAATTGCGTTTGCTGAATCATCATAAGCAATTAAACCTTCAAATGATATTTCGCCACCTTTCACGCCGCCGATATATTCTGAAAATCCGTTTGAATCTTTTGTTGTTGCTTCCGGTGTGTCCATTGATAGTGACATTGAACAACTTGTTGTGTGTCCAACTGTTGCACCCTCAACCGATAAAATTAAATTTGTTCCGTTAAAAACTCCCGTTGTAGCCATATTTTTATGTTTTAAAGTTTATTAAATTTTTTGTAAATATACGAATTATTTATTTTATTCTTTCGTGATATAATTAACTCCGGCGAACTTGTGGACGCCCTCGTCTTGAATTGTTATTTCGTACGCGGACCAATCCGCAATTGCTGAATCGTTTTCGTCATTCCAAAAAACGTCAACGCAAAATTTATCGTATAAAACCGGCGGTGTGATTTCGTTCAAATCGTCGTCGTATTCGCCGTCCGTTACAATAAAGTTTCCAATTTTTACAATGGCGTTTTGGTGTGTTGGAAATTCGTTTCCGTCGTCGTCGGTTTCAACGCCTAAATTTCTAATTAGTGAATCAACGATTGATTCATTTTCAAACTCGTATTTTTTAACTATATGCGCCATAATTATAGTGTTGTTATTTCTATTGCTTCTGCTTCTGTTAATACTCTGTCATAAACTCTTGTATCGTGTACTTTGCCCTCATAAACAAAACCATTTGTTGAATTTGCAAAACTTAATCTATTAAGATTTATTGGTTTTGTGAAACTTGTATCTGTAAAATTTAAACTTCCGTTTATATAAATTTTAAAATTAGTATCATTAAAAGTAACTAATAATTTATTTCTTGTGTTAAATGTTATGCTTATTGTTCTTATAACTTCCAAACCTTCATTGTTACCCTCGCATAATACATCTATAACATTTGCCGATGCTCTGATTTGAAATTCAATTCTATTATCTGATGTACTATCACTTAAACTAATATATCTATTTGAACTTTCATTATTAAATGGCGTTATATCTACAAAAAATGTACCCTCTGTAATATCAAACAAATCACTATCCCCACCATTTATACACTCATCTTTTAATCTTGTTACTGTACTTGTTTCTGTTTTTATATAGCTTGTAGGATAGCTTCCTTGTTCTACTTGTGCGCCAAAAAAGTAAACTTTAGCACCACTATCGCTAATTGTTACACCATTGCCACCGCTCGGACTTACTCTAAACCGCCACGTTGTATCTGTTCCCGTAACTACATATTTTGCACTACATCTATACCAACCATTACCATAATTTTCAATACTTAAATCACTTGCAGTAAAAGTACTCCCAAAAGTTGTAGTAGTCCCTACGAGACCGTTTTCAATATCAAACCAAACTCTTGCACCGTTACTACTTCCATCAAATAATAAAAAGTGTGCATATTGTGAATTGTTATATTTTAAAAATACACTTACAGAATATGTGCCTACACTTGAAACACTTAAATTTCTATAAACAAAACCCTCATTTGCATCTTGTGTTTTTTCATATAAACTACCTGCTAACTCTCCGTTAGGTGCTACAATATTGTTAGATGTAGTTATACCTCTTGATGACACCCATTGACTTGAATTTTCTGAATAAGTAAAAAAGTTAGAACGTTGTGGTTGCAAAAGTAGCGTTGGGCAACCGCCGCCGAAATGATCTATTCGTGGAATATTTGTTCCAACCGTTTCAATTAAACCTCCAGGATTAACCCTTGACGCGTCGCCGCTTCGTGTATAAGTAAAATCGCCGTCGCCGTCCGTTGGAAATACTGAATAAACTTTTGATGGTCCAAAACCGGTTGGAATTAACAATAATTTTGCGTCGTCTGCTAATGACATATAAATTTGTTTTTAGCAAAAATACAAAAATTAAAAAAGATATTTAATAAATTATTTTTTCCAGGTTTTGACAATCTTTTCGGCTGACCTCGCGCCGAAATAACCGCCGTAAACTAATAATAAAAGACTTGACAATAAATCAATCCATTGTGGCGCAATATTAAAACCACCAATTGACGAATCCAAAATGATATATATAAACAACGTCAACGTTAAAAAAGCCAATACCATTGGCCGAATGTTTTTTGTTAAAAACGAATCCGTCGCATTGTCGGACGTCCAACGTTTTGTGACCTCTTGCATTTCTATAACGTCAAATTCTAATTCCGCCAACAACATTTGTTTGTCAATTTCTGACAATTGGCCGTCATTTTTTATTTTGTCACTTAACAAATTTAAACTTTCAATTCCGGTAATGTTGCCGGCAATGTCTAACAATTCCGGCGCAACTTTTTTTCCTTTGGAAACCAACCAACGTAACGCGTCGCCAACGCGCGTTGTTCCGTTTCTGTCTTTATATGATTGCTTTGCCATAATATTATTTTTTGGTATAATCCCAACGCGCTGAATAGTCGCGAATATCAACGTGTGTGAATGTATTGTATTTTCCAATTCCGCCGAAATTTATTTGGCCCAATTCTACCATTTCGCAAACCAATTCGTGTACTTCGTTTGGCGTCATTCCGTCAATAACAATGTCCGCCGCTTGTCCTTTTTTGTGTCTTGAATGTTTGGCGCCATTAACAATATTGTCGTTATAATTGGCGCACCTATAACCGGAATTTATTTTGATTGGTTTTTGTACTTTATCACGCAAAATTTGCAATTGATTTGCTAACTTAATTAAATTGTTTTTAACGTCGGCGCTAATTTTACAATCGCCGCATTTACATTCAAATTCGGAAATCAAAAAATTTTTAGTCATTTTTATTTTTATTCAAATAATACCAACGTTGTGCGGTGTAACCTATTGAAACCGCCAATAATAATATTTTTAAAATTTCGTCAATTGCAGTAAATGAAACCATAAACGAAAACGTGTTGAGCATATATAATTTAAAATCATTCATTTTTTAAAAACTTAAAACGGTTATAAGAAAATTTTCAACAATTGCCGTTGCTCCGCTTTTATCAACTTTAATTTGAATTTTGCAGCCGCTTGTTAATTCGCTTGTTTGTGTGAATATTTGCGTTGTTCTTGAATATCGAACTTGATCGCCATTTGATGCGATGTTGTCGTGTGAAAATTCAATTGTTTTGCCGGTGTCCGGAAAATATAAACGCGCGTCTAATCGTGTATTTGAAGCGCCGGCCGTTACGTCAAAATCATTTCTAATTAATAAAATCTTATTCGCGCCAACTTTTGATGTGTCAATTTTGTTTGCTGCTGAATCCCATAAATCGCCGCTAATATATGACGGCAAATGTGAATAAGTGTTTGCGCCGGCTTTGTCGTTTGTTAAATCGGTCCAGGTGTCCGCCGTCAAATTGATAGGCGTTCCGCTTGTTGTTGCGTCTTCATAGTCTGCAAAACCGCCCAACGTGTCGTAAATGTCATTAACTGACGTTTTTATTTCGTTTAAATCGGCGGCGGTAACTTTATTAATCGCCGGCAATGCTGATGTTTGGTTGTCTGTTTTATTTGAATAGGTTATTTTGGCCATTGGTTATTTTTTATGATTGTAATTCGTTTTGTAATTCGCTTTGTAAACCGCCCACCGCGTCGATTTGTTCAATTTTATTTGACAATTCAATAATGGCGCGATAATAAGTAAAATCTTTTAAATCATCTTCTAAATATTTGACGCCCTCGTTTACGCTTGTATAAACATTAAAACCGTTGGCGGTCAAATCAATATAATTTGCTGAACGTGTGCGCAATTGTTCCAAACATTGTGAAACCATTAAATTGCAATCCAATTCGCCGCCGTCATCACTTGCAAATCGTGTCACACATTCAATTCGTGTGATTGTTTCAATATTAAACGAACTTTGGTTTTGGTCCGTTTCGTCATTTGAAACTGAATAAACGCGGACAAATGGATAACTTGCATTTGTTGGAACGCGTCCATAAATCGGAACGTTCGAACCGTCAATTGTAACGTTGCCGTTTAATTTTGCAATGATTGCTTTGCGTACAAAATGGATAGCTTCTAACATTATTTAATTGCTTTTTGTATTTCGCCATTTAGACGATTTAATAAATTTTTAAATCCTATTCGCGCCGAACTAAAAAAGAACGGACGCGCCGGCAAATTAACCTCTCGAATGCCTTTGCCTTTAAATTGTGCCGCGTAACTTTCCGGAATGCCTAATTGTGTCATGTCGGTTAAATCAACCATTCCACCGGTTCCAAATTCAACATAAGGCGCATAATGTGCTAACGCTTGAATGACAACGGATTTTGTTGTTTTGTTTGTTTCTGCTGAAATACTTTTCCTTAAATCGCCATTGTCATATCTTACCTCGCGTTTCGCCAAACGTACTATTTCTAAACCGGTTTTCCCCAACTCATTGGATAATGTTTTGGATTCGAACGCACGCATTTTGTCTAACTTATTTTTAAGTTTCAACAAATCGTTTTGGTTTATTTTAATGTTTACGTTCATTTATTCCGATTTTGTCGCCAATAGTTTTGTGTAAAAATCCAAATCAAATTCGAATTTGTTATTTATTCTAAATTTTTGCGTTTCGTTTTCCAACGTGAAAATGTCGCCTAACTGAATTAAATCCGCCGTATTTTTACGCATTGTTATTTCAACCTGGACGTCTTGTTCACGTTTGCCGAATTTGTCGTTTATTTCGCCCTTAATTTCTGTTAAATGGCACCAAATCGTTGCAACGTCCGACAATGTCGAATTGAACCCCCCAAATTCGTCGGCGGTTTTTGTTAAACGTTTGATTGTTATTTTAGAATTTAATTTTCCGGCGTTCATTATATAAACATTGATTTATAAGACGTTAAAATTTGTTTTGTTGTCGTTGGTATTTCTGAAATATTTCCGGTAACAAAATCACTTCTATTGTCGTAATACGTTGATATTAATTGCAACATTGATTGTTTAATCAACGCGTCATCAATTCCGGTTGTTATATACGTTATTTTTACACGTTCCGCTGAACCGCCGTCCAATTCGATTGTTTGATTGTCCAAACCTAAAACTTCATAATCGGTTGTTGCGGTTCCGTCAATGGTTATTTCCTCAACGCTTGCAATTGGACCAAATGGCAAATCAAAAATTCCGTTGGTTGCGTCAATGTAATACGTTCTATTTTTAGCCA
>Ga0208667_1000755_pt1 | contig 13066 bp, 9 predicted proteins | sample 11BtaG_FD_184085 | JGI IMG/M metagenome (GOLD analysis project Ga0208667, IMG submission 184085) | Marine viral communities from the Subarctic Pacific Ocean - 11B_ETSP_OMZ_AT15265_CsCl metaG (SPAdes) (version 2) | ecosystem: Environmental > Aquatic > Marine > Oceanic | place: Pacific Ocean... | reverse complement strand
AGAATGGCTAATAATTTTGTAGCCGAGGTTCCGAATTTTTTCTTAAAAGGCAATCAATTTACAACAATCACTTCTTCTCCACAAGCAGATCCTAATTTTGGTCAAGTCGCCTCCGGAAAAGAAAAATATACCATGAGAGTAAAGCTTTACAGATCTATGGATGCCCCTAATAATTCTGTTACTAGGCATGGTACTTCAATAAATTATGTTCCACCCCAAGATATCGTCTCTTCTGGAAGAAAAGAAACAATTACAATGTATTCCAGACCATCTGCTTTCGGTCCTCCAACAACGACAACTATAAAAGTCGATCAGAACTCTGATCCTTCTTTATTTAGCAGCACTGGTACCGGATTTATACATTCTAAAGATGGCTTTAACTATTCTTTTACTCCGCCTTATTACCACGGTCAAGCCTGGGCTGATATTACTTTTGCACCCACTGAGGATAAAAAATATACTGTTGGAGAAATTTTAGCATCGTCTTCTGTCGAATACTATAGATTTGATAAAGAGGCTTTTACTTTAGACCCATCCGGAGATGCGATTAATAATAATGCTATGCAACTAAGCGCTTCTTTTAATTTATTTTCAAAAGGTAATCTCGGAGAAATGTCAGCAGGTGTCGCTGAAAATCTTGCAAACCTGAATATTCAAGTTGATGATCAATCTGGGGCTCGTTGGATTATTCAACCAAAATTTGAAACACCTATCTTAAACTTTGCCGATTATGTAGATGGAGATGGGCATACCTCTAATGTAACTTTACCAACGGATACTGAGGTTGCTTCACAAGTACCTGTGGGTATGTGGCATCAATACGGACGCATTCCATCAGAAACAGAGGGGGTTTATCTTCAGGTAACTGATATTCCAAAGAACTGGGCTGAAGGGAGGCTTGTAGTAACTGATTATGAAAAGACTGGCTCTCTTGCCGATCTCTGTGGCTTTTCATCAACACCAGTTAAACTCGGACAGGTTAATGAAAGAAAAAAGATTTCTGAATGTGTTGTCGCAATTCCTTTTGTTGAAAACTCCGGTGTAAAAGAGTTCTTCAATATTAGAAAAAGTTATATTAATGAAGCAATAAATGGAGATGACAAAGCAGATGAAAACCTAATTGACCTTGTTGACAAGATGAACAGGTTTATTTTCCCTCCAACTTTTGACTTTGTAAATTTTCCTGAAAAAGTTGACCCCATTGCAATGTATGTGTTTGAATTTTCATCCTATCTATCCCAAAATGATTTATCGGATATTTGGCAAAATGTTCTTCCTAATATCGGAAGAGAGTTTCAAGAAGCAGAATCATCAATAACACATTCCTTGATCGGAGGAAGAAACCTTATCAATAAGAGAAAGCTGCGTGAAGATGTAAGATGGATGGTATTCAAAGTTAAACAAAGAGCGGCTTCTCGGTATTATGATCAAGTGTTCAAAAAGAAAGGCTCAAAATTAACAGACTTAATAACAGAAGTTACAGCCGATGCTGCAGGTCCTCGTTCAAAAATTCAATACAACTGGCCATATGATTTCTTTTCGCTTGTAGAACTAGTTAAGATTGATGCATCAATTGAATTTTCTGATGTTGAAACTGATGATAATGGTGAAGAACAAACCGTTCCAAAAGTTGCAAAAGAAGAAAATGCTAGAATACAATTGGACACTCTATTTCCAAAAGGTAAGAAATGACATTTTTTGACAAGAAAACAGAAGTTATGAAGGTTGAGTTGACACCTCTTGGTAGATACAAACTTTCTATTGGTAGACTCAAGCCCCATCACTATAGGTTCTTTGATAATAACGTTATTTATGATGGAACTTCAATGGGTATTAGCGAAGATCAAAATGATTCTGATCATAGAATTAGACAAGAGACACCGATACTAAAGCAGAACCCAAATATCACAGGCGTTGAGACAATGATTTCAATAATAGAAACAGATGATATAAGAGTACAGCAAGAGGAATACGACCCAACAAAACCAAACTCAATTAAACTTAAAATGAGAAAGAATAACCGCGATGACCACATCAATCAAATGGTTTATAATATTGGCACAATAGAACCAGATGCTAGACAAAGCCCTTCAATGCAAATCAATGCTTTTAGAGGCAAACTATCCGGCTCTACTTCAAAGTTCTATTCCTCTCCGAATATTCAAACAGCGTCTATAGCTCAAATTGACTTAGAGCTTTCATATGAAGTTTTAACAACAAATAGCTTATTAGATGTAACTCCAACAAATGAAGACATTCAAGTGATTGGACCGTTTGAAGATGGCTCTAGACTCCTGATTAAAAAACAAGACCCATTGATAAGGATTAAAGAGACAAACGCATTCGATGAAAAAGATAACTTTCACATGACAGCTTATAAGGTTCAAGCTCAAGATGGTGTCGGTTCTTTGGTTTATGAAAAGATGAAATTTGATTTAAAAGAGAAGAGAATTATGAGTGATTTATATGTTGGGCAGCAAAATGTTGAAAGAGATCAATTTACACCAAATGATATACCGTTCTTTTTTGACATCTTGGTTGACAAAGAAATAGCTGAATCTGATTATTGTGAAACTGTTGGAGACCTTCCAATAAGAAACATTTATTTAGATGAAGAGATTATCTGTCCTGATCAACAACAAGACATTTCAATCAATGTCTATCAGTCTCAAGTTAACCCAGAAGATTTGGAGGATTGTGATTAATGCCTGATTCAATCGTAGGACTAGAGTATTTACCGAATGCTCACATTGATAAAATAACCTATCAATCCTTTGAAGAATATTCGAAGGCTTTCATAACTGTTGCATTATACGACTATGCAGATGTAACTTGGTCATCAGATGAAAAGTTTACAGGATATTTGGGGCTGTCTTGTTTTTTAGTTTGGAATAAAACAATAATTTTATCTCTAAATTCAGGAGATGCACTAGTTTCAGATCTGAGTAATAGTCAATATGTTTTCAAATTAATTTCAGGTTTTGATGATTTGCAAGTTTCGACAATTAATATAAAAGGCAAAGTGTATAAAAAATTTAAGAAACAATTTTCTTTTATAGTTCCTAACACGGCTTATGACCTATCTTGTTATGCTACTAGCAGGATTGAAATACAAGACTTAATTGATAATGAATCCCTAGACTTGTCATTTTCTCCAATAAAAAGTTACATTGGTTCTATAAAAAGTGAAAAAATTCTAGAATCCGGTGAGCAGATGTCAACTTCAGTAGTGTTACTTGATGATGATGGAGAGGTTTGGACGGGACCGGTGCACCGAATGGGGAATGGAGAATACATGGCAGGCTCTCAACATGGTGAGATACCTGAGAAGAACTTAACGAGACAAATAGTCAACAACAGCAAAATAGATTATTTATTACCAATAACTCTACTACCTACTCCCGAAACACAGAGGCCATCTACACCAGGCAACCCAGGGACTCCTGCTACCAGGAGATCAACCTATTATCAGGAAGAATTCATAGAGGATAACGATAGAAACTCCTCTAACACAACAATAGTGAATCTAGAAGAAATTTATTTACAAGAAAGCTCTGTTGGTCTGAAAATGTTTGAAAAAGATAAAGATCTTTTCAGCTCTATAACCCAACAGACAAATCTACAAAACATTGAGATAAATCGTTTTGCAACAAAACTAACCAACATGAGTAGATTTAACTTGCCATTTTCAGTTCCGGATTATTCTCAACCGACTTTAATAGTGAGATCTAACAACAATTCACAAACAGTTAAGAGTAAGAGCACATATAAAGTTTCTCCGCGAGAAGTTGTTTCCGTTAATCCTAACTTAATCTCAGACAGTAAAAGGCAAAAGTTTTTTAACGGAAAAAATCTAACACAACAAATGCTTAAGAGTGCACAAAAAGTTGGAAGTATCGAACAGCTTGACCTATCCCTTCCAAAAAGTTTAAGAGCGATAAATTTTACAGATTACGAAATAAAATCACAAAGCAAAGGTAAATATAAATACCAAATAAAAATCTCAATGCAAGATGAGTGTTTTCGGTATTGCAAGACTCTATTAAAAGAACTCATGAGATACTCTAAAAAGATAGAAAACCTATACAATGTAATTGTCATGAAAAATGCATATACCGGAGATCAATTTAAAGTTAATTTTTTGCAAGAGTTTTACTCTCAATACAATGTTACTGTAGATTTAGAAACCGGATTTGTCACAGGAACCTTCAACACCGAGGAGTTAAAGAGCAGTTATGTTATAAAATCATTTGAAAGTTTGCAGATTGCCGAGCGTCTTATTGGAAAGCAACCACGAGCCAACACAATGGTTAATTCATTAAACATGTTCACGACAGACCCAGAGAGAATTGCTAGCACACTAGAATATTACAATAAAATTATACAACTGTTTAAGGAAACTTATGATCTTCAAGACGGCCGAGGAACTAAAAAATCATCAACAAGCTCTAGAAAAGATAAAGGGGTTTTAGATACTACTATAAACCTTAAGAAAACCTATGAAAGAAAGATGATAATGCCAATTGGAATAAACTTTATTTCCATGAATAAAATGGAAGGAACCCCAAAAATAAATTTCAACATTTTTAACCAAAGATCTAATACCGAGGTTAAAAAATTCTTTCCCGGTGTAATAAACCAAAATAGCGATGAGCTCAGTTCTCTCCCAAAGGCAGTAAGAGAATCTTTCGCAAACATTCAAGAAAATAAATTTATGGACTTCTCTCCGGCTAAATTCTTTTTTGGAAACGAAGAGGTAGATACCACGGAAATAAACCCAACCTCGTTCAATGCAGATTTCTTTAACACCCTAAGAGTCACAGCGGCAGCCTTGAAAAACAACGAATCCACAGAAAGTCAAGATAACACAGGTCCAATTGAGCAGAGTAACTTGGAGAAATATACAGATTCCCGAGAATTCTTAGGAGACCAAACAAAGTTCAATCGTTTAATTTTTAAAACATTACTCAGAAAACCATTACAGGTTCAAAAAATCAGATCAAAGTTTAGACTTATGGATAATAAAATACTATCTTCAAATAAAAAGAAGCTTTCTCTTAAGAAATTTGATTTAAGCCAACCAAATAATTTAATTTCTAATGTAATTAAGAATGATAAAGAACAAATTCCAATGCAAATAAAAGCTTTATCTCTTCTTAAAACACCAATGACAAATTTTGATCTCAACACAATTGATTTTGATCCGCTATCAAACCCACAGACACAAGAAGTATTTACTCAAAACTACCTAAACATTGGCAAAGTTGAGTATCTGGAGGGCTTTGAAAGGATTGATGGTAGGATAGTAATGGATAAACCTATTTATAAAGAAATAAAGGCAAAAATGGTTGATAATCTTAAAGAAAAAAATGTCTTATGTAAGATCGTTCAAAAATCCTTCAATGGTTTAACTGTTGATAATGAACAGTTCAATATTCATGACAAGGTGTTTGTCATGAATAATAAAGAACAAACAAACTCCGGAGATACCAATGGCTGAACAAACCAACATTGATGTTACAAAAGAAGTTGTTGATACTATGCCGGAAATTTTTACATTTCAGGGCAGCTCTATCGATACTAGAAATTCTCTGGTTTCGCAAAATGAAAATAATGCCTCTGTTGTTTCTATTTTTCCTCTCGTTGGAAATGAACCGGTTGCTGTCGAACAAACGCAGACTATAACCACTGATTTACCAACAACAGTTCGGACTAATACAGGAGGCTCTGTTTACTGATGGAAGTTTTAAAAGTAGTAGATACAGAAGCAATAGGCACTGATACCTTAAAACAAGTTTTTTTCCCTGTCCCTGCGGTTCCAAATTCCAATCCGGCGACTTTCTATGATTCGGCCAAGACATATACATCAGAAGGGATCATACCTGTGTTGAATGAAACAATCCGGATAGAAGCAAATAATTTTACTTTCGATCAATTAAATGAAATAGCAGAGCAAAACAATGGCCTTTCTATTCTTACACACAAAACAACCATAACAACTCCTAATGGCGATATAGACGAAAACACCTTTAATTATAATAATTATGCAACTGATGCTTTCTCATATTACAACATAAGAAATGATGAGTATGAAGACTACACACAAACAAACAATGAAAAAATTCTCCCCAATTTTTGCTTAGGGGCTGCATGGGCTAGACTAGGGGAGACACCCGAACAAGAAAACTATTATACGATGTTTGGAGCAATTCCAGCACTTAGAGAGGCTGATGTATTGGCCGGCGCAACACCCATAAATAACTATGAATTTGACGATGAATTTTTAGCTTATAGTGAGGGTGCTGAGGAAAAGATGGATTACTTTAAAGTAATGCTGGCCAATGGAGACACTCCACGAACCGCTTATCAAAATGCCAATACACATGTGTATGTTGACTTCAACTACAACCTCAATGATTCTGGTCAAATTGGTAATACACCTTTTTTCAATAGAATAAGACTGCCTGTTCTTGAAAGTTCAAGAGTGCTAGTAGATAATACCAGAGACAATCAAAATTTAAATACATTTTCCAGAATGGTCAAGGTATTTGAGGAATCTGGGATGACAGACAGGCTAATAAAATCATTCCGCAACTCAAACTCATTTATGAGAAGTTTTGACATCAATGGCGCTACATCGGACTTAAAGGTTTATGATGTGGTTGAATTGTTTGAAAACATTGGCTATATTGGTTCTTTGACAGACTCCGATGAAATGTACTTGAGGTCTGCGGGGCAAAACTATGCTAGAGACGACAATTCTCCTTTTACGTTTTACTTTTACAAACTTTTACTTCTTGGAAAGTTAAGAAATGTTATAAAAAACCGACTGCTCTCCTTCAAAGATATTGTGGTTGATAATATTGATCACATAAAAGAACATGTTGGTTTTAAGGTTATAAAAAAGATTCAAGGTAGAAATACACCAATCCAAACATTTTATTTTCTTAATAGAAGGGGTCTTGAAGATTTTATCGACACTCAGGTTAAATTTGATCGCGTATACAATTATGAAGTTATAGCTATGTATGCTGTTTACGGCTCAAACTACACTTATGAAAGTATAAGCGCTGGTGTGAGACCAGTAGAAGGAGGAGAGCTCGTACAAGGTGATTTCTTAGAAATACAGTTCACAAATAGACCATCGGTTAAAATAGTTGAAGTTCCGTTTGCAAGTCACACTCTTAGAATTGTTGAACCCCCACCGCTTGTACCAGAGATTACTTTTTACAATGAAATGACCTCTAGAAACAAACTTAAAATAAGAATGGAGCATCAAGATGGAAACCTTGTGGATGAATTCAATCCAAAACAAATGAGACCATTCGCTGGTAATGAAGTGTATATAGAAAAGCTTACACAGTACTTTAATTCTGTGGATGTATTAATAACTTCCGGAAAAACATCGGATGGTGTTTATGAGATTTATAGATTAGAAGAGCCACCACAAACCTATAAAGATTTCGAAGGAGCGTTGATAGCCACAGTTCAATCTAGTACAATATTCAGTAATGGTGAAGCCTCCAGAAATGTGATGTTTACTGATTTAATAAAACATCAGAAGAAATATTATTATGCTTTTAGAGTATTGACACATAGAGGAAACCCTTCGGAACTTTCTCCAATTTATGTGGCGGAGATGTATGAAGATGCAGATGAGACATTCTTAACATTTGATCTTTATTTGGAACCAGAAGTTAGAGATTATCAAAATGTTTATAACATGAGAAAGTATATTCAAATTTTACCAAATTTCGAACAAACAATCCCAAACGAACAAGAGCTTTTAAGTACTTACACAACAGCGGATGATGCAATAGGCGATATAAAACTGGGTAATCCAGACTTGCAAGAAACAATTTGGGATTACAACAATAAAGACAAGTACATAAAACTTAGACTAGAATCAAAAAGTTCTGGTAGAAAAACGGATTTAAATCTTTATTTTAAAATAAAATAACCAACTAACTAATTATTCTAGAATATTTAAGGAGTATTTTAATGGCTTTTCAAGACAATAGCGGCGATATTATTTTTGATGTCGTATTAACAGATGAAGGAAGAAGAAGACTTGCACGAGGTGATGGGTCTTTTAATATAGTAAAATTCGCTCTAGGAGACGATGAAATTAATTATGGTTTGTATGATACAACAGCAGCAACTCAAGACCAAGATATAGAGATTCTTCAAACTCCTGTATTTGAGGCGTTTACAAACAATACTAGTGTAATGAGCTCAATGCTTATGAGCATACCTAGAAACAACTTGCTTTACTTACCAATTCTTAAAGTTAACGAAATAGCAGATGGCTCTTCAACAGAATTTCATTCAAAAAATGTATTTCACGTTGCTGTTGATGGAAATACAGAAAACAATAATGGTGTCTCCGGGGGAGATGGAATCGCATTTGACAGTGCTGGTAAAATTCAAACTGGATTTATGCTTGGCTTTAGTACTCAAAAATCTTCAAATTATCTTCGTATTGACGCTGGTATTGATAACAGTGCTGTTCCACCAGCAACAAACATAGCTGATCTTTTCTTAGATGAAACCCAATACAGTTTAGAAATCGACAATAGACTTGGTTCTATAATTTCTAAGGACGGAACTACAAGATTGTCTCCGGCTTCTGTCGATGATGATAACATTGCTCTTTACGTAGTGTCAACAGAAACAGACCCAGATTTTGTATTCGTTAACACTGTTACAGATAGTGGCACAGGAAATGGACAGGTTATTGAAGGAGCGAGATCTACTTATTTAGAGTTCAGAATAGCATCCTCAATTGATTTGAGACAATCAAACTTTCTGTTTAATAGATTAGGTGCTGAGCTTAGTGATCTAACTTCACAAGATGGTGTTTCAACTCCTGACTATCGCTACATTGATACTTTAGTTAAGGTAACAGGTCTCAACACAGGCTACTCAGTAGATCTCCCAATCAGATTCATAAAATTAAAATAGGTGTAATAAATGGCTTCAACTTTCAAAAACTTAAGTCCTAATGACAAAATTTCAACAAAAACTTTGCTTCATGAGGCGATACCCCTTACAGGAACTATCCTGTCGGGTACATACACGGATCTCAACATAAAAAACTATTCCCATGGAATGTTCCAAAGTGTCTATGATTATCCATATCTCAGCTCTTCAGCTAACCATATCTTCGACATTACTGTGGGTTTTGCTAATGATAGTGCACTAAGCGCTTCAAGTCCGGTAGCTGCCGCTCAACAGAAGAAAAAAATTAATTTATACAATCAAATGGCACAAGTTTTGGTTGGATATGATAAGACAGGTTCCATCCAACCATTTGACGAAGATGGAAATCTAGTTGACGGTACGAAACTCAAAGAAAATATATTCCTTTCTTTTTCTCGCCTTCTTGTTAAAGATGAAGTCAAGCGCGGTTCATTTCAGATGACTGTATCAGTCACTGGAGCTTATGACCCGGCAAACTTTGGAAAAACAGTTGTTGTATCTGATTTCGGCGCAGTCAATGAATACAGAATTAATTCTCCTGTTGGTGAATATGGTATTCTCTATGCATCAAATAGCTCTGGTCAAACTAATATTGACTCTACCAAGCTAGGTGCCGGTGTGCTAGCTAATCACGCAGCATGTGGGCTTATCTATTATCAAGCTGGTGTTGTTGTATTGTCTGGCTCTTTGTTCACTCTTTCAGGTAGTGGAGGAATTCTTTCTTCTTCTGTTGATGGTGGTGGTTCTGCAATTGACTTCGGTGATGGTTTTACCTTCAGTGATGCTCTGACTGGTTCAAGTATTTCCTCTAGTGCTAATTTACTAAGAGCAAGAATTCAAAATATTCAATTTAACAACACAGTAGAATTAAACTCATCTATTTATTTCTGCCGCATTAATCACAATGAATACAATTATTCTGCAAACCCAACCTATCTGAGTCAATCTCAAATAAGAGTTAAACAAGAGTCTTCGGATAGCCCCGTAGCTTATGTTACGACAGTTGGCCTTTATTCAGCTGACAATCAACTACTAGCTGTCGGAAAACTATCAGAACCTTTGAGAAAAGATCCAACAATTGAATACACTCTTAGAGCAAGATTAGACTACTAATATGTCTTATAAAGAATTCGGTCCTAATGATATCTTTGTCAACAGGGTGAAGATGCACCCTGAATGGGACTTCTTTATTTACAATTCTGAAGTATTCATTAACAACTCACAAAACATTTCTGGTTCAAATTCTGCAAACTATAAAGGTGTTCCGCCTGGCTTTTTGAGTCTTTACGAATATAACCTGGACAGAACAGATAAAGGAATCTATCCTTTTGTTTCTGGAAATGCTGATTATAAAATGAGATTTCGTAAAGACATGAAGAACATGTTGGGTGAAGTTAAGAGTGGGGTTAACATTCTAAACCCAAACAACTTTACTCTATTGACCTCTTCTTACAATATGTCGGCATCAATCACAAGACAGTACTTGCCGATAGATACATCGACTTTAACAAATTTAAATCACACATCAAGTGTTCTCAAGAACATGTGTCTTCAATATCAAACAATAAATCCTAATTTTACGACTAGAAACAATAACTTAAATCAAATGTTTGGTGATGATGTAAACATGATTAATGTTCCATCAATTTTCTATGGCTCGGAGATTAAAAAAGGTACACTAGAATTAAACTATTATTTCACAGGTTCTTTAATAGCAACTGCTAAAGATGAAAATGAAAATGGCCAATTAATTTGTACTTTTGGTACCGGTAGTGTCTCAGGGTCTGTTGTGGGTCATGTGTTATACCGTGAGGGTATTGTTTTCTTTCCAAAATCTTTAGCGGCCGCAAATAAATCTTTAGACTCTAATAATATTACATACAACCAAACAGTCTCCAGTAATGCTAAGTGGATTTATTTTGGTGGTGGTGCGAATGATAGTTTTACTCATCATGAGACACACGCCTCCGCAAGCTATTCAATTAACTTTGAAGGAACAACTTATAAAAACACAATGACAATGTTCTGTCATGCAGATAAAGGTGAACTGAATTATTCAAATAATCCAACATTTCTAAACATAAGTCACTCTGGGTCAATTATTGGACACTCAACTTCTTCTTATACTTATGAAGATAATGAAGTTCAAATAAAAAACATTGCCTCTTCTTCTTTTCATAAAGGTGAAGATGATTTTCGTAAAGTAACTTACTTATCAAAAGTAGGTGTGTATGATGAAGACAACAATCTCTTAATGACTGTGGACCTTGCAAGACCATACAAAAAAGAAGAGAAAGACAATTTTACGTTTAAAGTCAAATACGATCTTCTGTAAAAAATAGTAATATTTTCTTGACAAGTTGCTGAGAACATGTTATATTATATAATAGGAGTTTAATATGATATTGGGTTTAGATGTTAGTACAAGTAAAATAGGCTATTGTATTCTTAATGAAAAGAAAGAGTTAATTGAGAATGAGTTTATGAAACTTAAACCATTGCCTTTAGAAGACAGAGCAGAGATATTTTATAATTTCTTATTAATATTAAAGAATAAGTATGAAATAACTAATGTATTTATTGAGGAACCATTTTCTATGTTCGGTGGTGGTAGAACTACTGCTGGTACAATGGCCAAACTTCAGAGATTTAACGGTATGTGTTCTTTTGCTGCCAGAAGAGTCTTTATGATGAATCCTGTTCTTATCTCAGCAAACAAAGCCAGGAAAGCAGTTGGTTTGAAAATCAAACGTGGTGAGAACACAAAAAAGAAAGTTATTGAGTGGGTTGAAAAAGAATATCCAAAAGATTTTATCGTAAAACTTACTAGTTATGGTAATCCCAAACCGGGAACAGATGATATGGCTGATGCCGTTGTTATAGCCTTGGCGGGAAAGGAGTTACTAAATGAAAAACGAAATGAAATTGATAATGGAAAGTTGGAGAAAAAATCTTAAAGAAAATCCGGAACGTTCTGAAGGTGGAAATGTTCTAACAGGTTCAGAGCTTGATCAGATTAAATCTATAGATTTAAAAAGCGGACTTGAGGCAATTAAAAATCAACTCAAAAATACAATTGAAAAAAACAAATCTGAAATAGAGAGATTGAAAAAAGAAGGTGATGAAACTCTTGTAAGAGAGTTTATTAGTGCTAGTGTGTATGCTGCCCTGCAAGTACCAGCGTTAGTGATAAGTTTGACACAATTAGCTGGAAAAGGCGCTGTTTATGTAGCTAAAAAATTTGGTAGCGGCCCAACAGATCCCAATAGCGAATATTTTAATGATTTTCATAAAAATGTAGATGGTGTACTGGACTGGGTAAAGAGACAATTTCAAAGTGTTGGGATTCACGCCGTACTCCAGGGGGTTCTTAAATTCATATACAGAACTGATCAAGAAAAGTATAAAAAATCTATGGAAAATCTAAATCTAATTATGGATGCTCTTATGTTTGTTATTTGTTTAAGTATGATGTATCAAAACTACGATAAAATTAAAGAAGCAGCAAACTTAGGTAAAATTAAAGCTGCTTTTGGAAACACCAGTGCTGTAAAAACTGTATTTGATACGATCGATGCCTCTGCGGGAATTAAGGATTTAATGATGAATGTTGTTAAAAAATTCTCTGCTGCATAAAAAACCACCAATAGGAATCAAAAATGAAAATAACACAACAAATAATAAAACAAATAATTAAAGAAGAAATACAAAAGGTATTAGGTGAAGATCTATATGCTAGTGATTCGGAATACAAAGAAGCGATTGAGCAATTTATGAAAGATCACAATGTATCCCGAGCAGAAGCCAAAAAAGCTATTGATGCTGCTGGTGAAGAAATGGACGAAGAATTTCCGGTGTATAAAATAGAAATGGATGCAGAGAAATCAGATAATCAAGATTATGAATTCTTTGGAAAAATGGCGCGATATTCTATGAGTGTTTATGGAAAAGCCCCAAGCTATGATGAAATAGTCGAAGCAGTAAAAATGTTTAAAAAAGAAAAATTCATTGGAGACTATGGCCGTCTTATGAGGGGCTATGAATTTTGCAAGAATAGAATAAGCGACCCTTATGGTCAGTATGC
>Ga0208667_1000753_pt1 | contig 13078 bp, 12 predicted proteins | sample 11BtaG_FD_184085 | JGI IMG/M metagenome (GOLD analysis project Ga0208667, IMG submission 184085) | Marine viral communities from the Subarctic Pacific Ocean - 11B_ETSP_OMZ_AT15265_CsCl metaG (SPAdes) (version 2) | ecosystem: Environmental > Aquatic > Marine > Oceanic | place: Pacific Ocean... | reverse complement strand
GTTAAATGGAACAACACCAATATCTAAAGCTGACATAGAAGCTAAAATGGCAGAGGTACAAGCAGAGTATGATGCTGAAGAATGGAAAAGAAATAGACAAGCAGAATACCCATCGCATGAAGACTGTATCCACGCACTATTAGATGGTGGTGATACACTTACGGAACTACAAGCTAAACGAACAGCTACTAAAACTAAATATCCAAAATCAGGAGCATAGACCATGCTCGGACTAACTTCCTTATCCGGTGCTCCAATATCGACATCGTTCTTTAACCCTAATGTTACAATTAATGTAACAGCAAATCCTTTAACATTAAGTATAGGTAGCGCATCTGCATTAGCAGGATCCTTGGTACAACCAACTGGTAGCCCATTAACACTTGGCTTTGGATCATTAACTATTGCAGCAGCAGCAAATGTTACACCTACAGCTACACCATTTACTTTAGGTGTAGGTACGATTACAGTATCAGCAGCAGCTAATACAAGTGTCACAGGAAACCAATTGACCTTGTCTACAGGAAGTGTTACAATCACTGCAGCTGCGAATGTAAGTCCTACAGGCGTGCCTATGACTCTTACAGTCAATGATCCAGGTATCATTACATGGCAACCTATAGATCCAGGAGCATCACAAACATGGGTTAATATAGACCCTTATTAGGAGAATTATGGCATCAAGTTTTTCAACAAATTCAAAATTAGAACTTATCACAACAGGTGAAAAGGCTGGTCTTTGGGGCACGATTACCAATACAAATTTACAAATATTAGAACAGTTATCTACAGGATATTTATCTCTAGCTGTGGGTGGTGCAGACGTAGCATTAGCATTAGATAATGGAGCTACATCAAATGGTAAAAATATTTACATTAAATTAACAGGAACTTTAACAGGTAACAGAACAGTTACTATTCCAGACTCTGCTGAAAGAGTAATGGTATTTCAAGATGCAACTACTAGAGAAAGTTCTGGAAGTATAAAAACTTTAACAGTTAAAACTGTATCTGGATCAGGAGTATTGATTCCTTCAGGTGCAACTGTATTAGTTTATTCTGATGGAACTAATGTTAATCTTGGTATGAAAACTAAAGGTTATATAACAGTAAACTCTTCTACTGTAACAGCTTATACAGCATCTGCTGGTGAACAGATTTTTGCAAATACAACAGCTAACCCAATTACAATTACACTTCCTACATCACCTGCTACAGGAGATGAGATTACATTTATCGATGCAAGAGGAACATTTAACTCTAACAATTTAATATTAAATAGAAATGGTCAGCCTATAAATACAGGCACATCTAATCTAACATTAACCACTAACGGCCAAGCTTTTACATTAGTGTATGTAGATTCTACAAGAGGTTGGGCATACAAAACTAACACGGCATAAGGAGCACGGACCATGGCTCTTATTGAATATAATTTTCTTCCAGGAATTGACAAACAAGATACGACTGTAGGTGCAGAAAATAGATGGATAGATTCTAGTAATGTTAGATTTAGATATGGTCTTCCAGAAAAAGTGGGTGGTTGGTCTTCTTTAGTATCAGATAGTATTGTAGGAGTTGCTAGAAAACAACATGCTTTTGTTGATCTAGAAGGTAATAGATATGTAGCTATTGGAACTGACAAATTTTTATTATTATATTTTGAAGGTCAACTATTTGATATTACACCTATAAAATCTACAATTGGAAGTGTTGTTATGTCTGCTCAAGATGCAACACAAGAAGTATCTTTAACGTTTTCATCTAATCATAATTTACAATCAGGTGATATTATTTTATTAGATAGTGTTACAGTTCCAAGTGGTATTGGTTTAACAGATGCTGCATTTGAAGATAAACTATTTCAAGTGACGAGAGTTACATCTTCTTTAGTAGCGATTGTAACTGGAACACAAACTACAACAGGAGCTGCCGGTGGTGGAGCGTGTAGTGTAATTCCTTATGAACCAGTGGGTCCTGCTGCACAATCTTATGGTTATGGTTTTGGTATTGGTCAATATGGTGGTACTGTTCAAAGTCCATTTACAACAACTTTAAATGGTGCTTTACTTGCAGACACTAATGGTACAGGTGGATCAGGAACTGTTATTAATGTTACATCAAACTCCGGTCTTCCAACAACAGGAACTATAGCAGTTGGTAATGAATTAATTACTTACACTGGAAAAGGTACAAATACTTTAACAGGTATCACTAGAGGTGCTTTTGGAACTGCAACTGTTGGTACATCAAACGGTCAAGCTCATTCAAATGGTGCAACGGTTACAGATGCTTCAAACTTTACTGGTTTTGGAAGCGCTGTACAAGCTTCTCAAGTAATACTAGAACCTGGTTTATGGAGTCTTGATAATTTTGGTCAGGTATTGGTTGCAACAATTGGAAATGGTAAAACATTTACATGGAATGCAGGAGCTGCAGCACCAACAACAGTAAGAGCATCAACAGGTACATCTGGTTTTTCTACATCATCAAATCCAACAGCAACAAGAACAACTTTAATTTCTCCAACTACACGTCACTTAATTCATCTTGGAACAGAAACAACTATTGGAGATTCAACTACACAAGATGATATGTTTATAAGATTTTCTAATCAAGAAGATATAAATGATTACACTGCAACAGCAATCAACAGTGCTGGTGATTTTAGATTACAAGATGGTACAAAAATTGTAGGTGCAATTAAAGCAAAAGAAACAATTCTAGTCTTCACAGATAATGCTTTATACACAATGAAATTTATTGGTGCTCCGTTTACATTTAGCTTTGAACAAGTAGGTACAAATTGTGGACTAATAGGTAAGAATGCAGTTGTTGAGATAGATGGTGCAGCATTCTGGTTATCTGCAAATGGTTTTTTTATGTTTGATGGTACAGTTAAATCATTACCATGTTCTGTTGAAGATTTTGTATTTGATGATTTTGATACTACAAAAGGTCAACAGGTTGCAGCAGGTATTAATAATCTTTTTACAGAAGTTGTTTGGTATTATCCTTCGTCTAGTTCTAGTTTTAATGATAAATACGTTGTATTTAATTACGGTGAACCAATGAAAGGTGGTGTTTGGTATACAGGAACAGAATCAAGAACTTCTTGGATTGATGCAATTGTATATCCAAAACCTTATGGTACAAAATATGATAGCACAGCAAATGGTACTTTTCCAATTGTTGTAGGTCAAAGTGGTTTAGGTCAAACTAAATTTTTTGAACATGAAGTAGGGACAGATCAAGTTAATGAAGATGGGTCTACTACTATAGTTTCATCATTTGTAAAATCATATGATATTGATTTAGAACAAAGACAAAGAAATGAACAAGGAAAAGCTAGCGGTCCTAAAGTTGCAGGAGAAGTATTTTTAGCTATGAGAAGATTTATACCTGATTTTAAAACTTTAGTTGGTAATGCAAAAGTAAGTTTGGGAATAAAAAGTTATCCTCAAGAATCTGATAGCACAACAGCGTTGAGTCCTTTTACAATAAACTCAACTACAATTAAAAAAGATACAAGAGCTAGAGGTCGATTTATAAACGTTAAAATAGAAAACGATGATAGTGGTGAGTCTTGGAGATTTGGCACACTTCGTTTGGATGTACAACCAGATGGACGTAGATAATGGCTAAGATAAATGTTAGAATACCAGAACCAAAAACAGAATACGATGTATCTAACCAAAAACAAATTAACAGAGCTTTAACTATTATGAAGGATCAATTAAATTCTACATTTTTAGATGAAGTAAAACAGGAGCAAGAAAGATTTTCTTGGTTTATAAGTGGCTAACGTATATAAAAATGAATTAGTAGATTTAACTACTACAGATAATACTACGGTGTACACAACACCGTCTGATTCTAGAGCCATAATCAAAAGTATTATAGTATCTGAAGATGCTGGATCAGGGACCACGGTAACTTTTACTGTAACAAACGCTGCATCAGCAGTATTTAATTTATTTAAAGATAAATCAATAGGCTCAAAAGCAACAACAGAGCTGTTAACTCATCCTTTAATTTTAGAAGAAAATGAGGTATTAAAGGCACAAGCAGCAGATGCAAATGAATTACATATAATTGCATCAATATTGGAAATAAACAGGGATTAATATGTCATTTATTGAAACAGAAGCATCATACAGAATAGAAGTAATAAATGGTAAACCCGTTAAAATTATAACACCACAAACAGAAATTACATTAACCAATACTAAAACAGGTCAAGAATATAACTCAGATGCAGAGGCTATGCAAGATGTACAAGATTCAAATACAGATACCGTAGCTGATGATATTAAGAGAGATGTTAAAGTAATAGTAGAAGCATTACCACTTGGCGGAAATGCAAAATTATAATATAATAGAACGATGGCAATTACAAGAGCACAGCAATATAGACAGATGTTAAAAGATGGTAGTAAAAAACCTGTTAAACAAGCAGGTGTTATGAATTATATGCCATCTGAAATGGTAACTGTACCAAAGATAGCTAAGTCATCACCAGACACACCTACAGCAAAGTTAGCTTACATCACACCTGAAGAACAAGACATACTTATAGATTTAAATTTATATGGATCATTAGATGGTAAACCAAATAGAGGACCTGGTGGTATACCTTCTTTAGAGGGAGACTTTGGTTCAAAAACAGGTCAAGCGAGCACAGGTGCGGGAACTCCAGGAAGTTATGGAGAAGCTGGTCCTGATGTATCTGGAAGTAAAGACACTGGAACAGGTAATTACCAAGTAACTAATCAAACAGTTCAAGATGAATATAATAAAAATAGAAAAAAAAGAGAAGCGGATAAAAAACAAAAAGAAATAGAAGAAAAATTTAAAGCTGATGCAAAAAAAACAAGAAAAAAAATGCGTGACAAAGTATTGGCTGATAAAAAAACACGTCAACAAAGAATAAAGGATATTTTATCTGGTAAATTTGGTGTTGACAATCCTTATGGTCTTTCACCAACAGAATTAGCAGATTTAAAATCACTTGGTATTGATCCAAATAAAGAAGGACCAATGACAGATATGCAACAAGATGTATTTGATCAAATGATGGAAAAGAATGATAGGTTTTCTGGAGTTAATTTAGAAAATTTTCAAAACAAATTTAATTTACCTAAAACAGGTTTAACAAGTTTAGATTTAGTAACAGGTTTACTTGAAGGACCTTTATCAAAAGGTGCTAAAAAAACTAAAGAATTTTTTACTGATGATGTTTTAGGTGCAGGTAGATTTAAATACCTAGGTAATACAGTTACACCTGAAATATTTTCAATGCTTGACCCTACAGAAATGCAAGAAATATATGGTAATTATGACACTAGAAGAAAATCAGGTGAAATAGATGCTTATGGTAACCCCACTAATTTAAATACAGGTGGTGCAAACGAACTACAAGACCCATGTAAAGGACCCAACCCACCTGCTTATTGTAATGTAGGTAATGATGACGATGATGATGATGACACAACACCTACAAGAAATTTAGGTGGCCTTGCTCCAAGATTCGCGGGCTCTATATTTGATTTCACAGGTCTTGCTGATGGTGGAATAGCTAGAGCAGGTGCCATGGACGGTGGACGAATGAAACAAATAGAAATGATGGAAGATGAAGATACTCCTGAAGGAGGAATCATGGACCTTGAATCAGGAAGACAAATGTATTTCCTAGGTAAGCTAGTTAAAAAAGCAACAAGAGCAGTTAAGAAAATTGTTAAATCACCAGTAGGTAAAGCTGCATTAATGTATTTTGGTGGTCAAGCACTTATGGGTGCAGGTGGTTTTGGTGGTGGAAAAGGTTTAAGTTCTTTCTTTGGTAAAGGAAATGGACGGTGGACGAATGAAACAAATAGAAATGATGGAAGATGAAGATACTCCTGAAGGAGGAATCATGGACCTTGAATCAGGAAGACAAATGTATTTCTTAGGTAAGCTAGTTAAAAAAGCAACACGTGCAGTTAAGAAAATTGTTAAATCACCAGTAGGTAAAGCTGCATTAATGTATTTTGGTGGTCAAGCACTTATGGGTGCAGGTGGTGGATCTGGAATTTTTAGTGGATTAAAAGGAAAACTATTAGGTCAAGCAGGATCAAGAGTAGGACAATCTTTTGTTCCTTTTAAAGAAGGATTACTTACAAAATTAGGTTTAACAAAAGGTGGTGGATCTTTAATGCCAACATTAAAAGGTGGTATAACTTTAGGTTTAGGTGTTCCAGCATTAATGGATTTATTTAGTAAAGATAAAGATGATGATAAAATGGATTTAGATGAATACTACAGAAAAAATGGTATTAACATTGCAGATGTAAGAAATAATCCTTACAATTATTTATCAGCTGCAAATCAAGGAAGTTTATTTGCTGCCGATGGTGGTTTGATGAGAACAGGTTATATTTAGCAGCTGCTTTTGATGGTAGCACATATAATTATGAAGCGTATGCTGATGGTGGTAGAACAGGTTATGCAGAAGGTTCAGATGAACCGGTAGCCAAGAAGACTATGCCTCTATTAGATATGGATGGTCAAGAAATGGATTTAAGAGAAGATGGTGGATTCGTACCATTAGGAAGAATGGAAAGAGCAGACGATGTACCTGCAAGATTATCAAAGAATGAATTTGTATTTACTGCTGACGCTGTTAGAAATGCAGGTGAAGGAGATATAGACAAGGGAGCAGAAGTCATGTATAACATGATGAAAAACCTCGAATCCGGAGGTGAAGTATCAGAAGAATCGCAAGGATTAGATGGCGCTAGAGAAATGTTTAAAACATCACAACGATTAGAGGAAGTATTATAATGGCGACAGAAACCACAATATCGCGACCAGCACCCTTTGTAGAACAACTAGGAAAAGATTTAGCTGAACAGGCCGTAGCACTTACAGGTGTTCCCGTTGTATCAGGTGGCATTGGAAGTCTTTCAAAACAAACAGGTGAGACTGCAGCAGGATTTAAAGCAAGACAAGATGCTGCAAGAGCATTTACAACAAGACAAGAAAATTTAGCAGGACTTGCACCAAAAGTTGCAGGTCAAGATCAATTACAAAAAGATGCACAAAAGTTAGCAATACAAGGTGTAGGATCATATCAACCTTTTCTACAACAAGCTCAACTAGCATCAACTGCATCATTTAACCCACAAATTGCACAACAGTTTATGTCACCATACCAATCACAAGTTATGGAAGCATCACTTGCAGAGTTTGATAGAAATTCACAAATGCAACAACAACAAATTGCAGATCAAGCAGTAGCATCAGGAGCTTTTGGTGGTGGACGTGAAGGTGTTATGCAAGCAGAATATCAAGCAGGTTCAGATAGAAACAGAGCACAGTTACAAGCAGGATTATTAAATCAAGGTTTTCAACAAGCTCAACAAGCAGCACAACAACAGTTTCAAAATCAACAAGGTCTAGCTCAATTAGTACCTGGATTACAAGGAACAGATATTTCACGTTTAGGTTCATTGGGCGCATTGAATCAAGCACAAGTACCAGATCCAGGATTCTTACAAACTGCATTAGGTGCAGCGGCTACTGGAGCAGGGATATACGGGGCATTAAAAAGACCTTAATATGACTAGAACTTTAAAAAGACCAATGTTTAGAATGGGTGGTTCTACAAACTCTGGTATTACATCAGGGTTAGATCAACCAAGAAAACAGTATAGTCAAGGAACAGATCCATACGATAGAGCTTTGAGTACAACTGAAAGAGCTATGAAAGATCTTGAAAGATTTAAAGGAGAAAATACAAGATCAGATAGATTACTACCAGGTAGTTTACCAAACTTTTTAACTTCATTTGGTTTAAATCTAATGTCACAAACACCAAGAGGTGGTTTGTTAGCTACAGCTGCAACCGCAGCTAAAGAACCTTTTGCAACTTTTCAAGCAGCACAGTTAGCTAAAAAAGATGACAAGATGAAAAGAGCTGAAGACTTATTCTCTGGTGCATTAGCATCTGAATATGATCTTGAAGAACAAAAACTAAAAAATTTAGGTGATGGTAGTGATGGTAGATTATCTCCAGAAGTTGAAAGAGATATTATTACAAATGCTCAACAAACTATATTTGATCAAAGAGCTATTATAAATAATCCGGAATCAACACCAGAAGAAATTGCAGCTGCTAAAAATAGAATTACAATTAATCAGAACGTTCTTGTAAAAGAATTAGGTGTACCACCTGAATATGCAGCGATACTTGGTGACCCTGATTTATTTGGTGATGCAATGGCTGATTATGTACAAACAGAAAATAAAAGAAGAATTGATGAGTATGTAGCAGCCAATCCTAATGCTACTCCTAAAGAAATACAAGACAACGTACCACAAATGCAAGAAGGTACGGCACAAGCTAGAGACTTTACAATAGACCAATTAAAACAAAAATACTATTACAACGATGGTGGTAGAGTAGGTTTAGCTTTTGGTGGAGATCCAATGATGCCAGCAGTTGCTGAAGCTCCCAAAGATGAAGTTCAAGATTTATCTTACACAGAACTTAGATCAAGATTACCACAAGAAATATCAAACGATATTGTACAACTATTAGCTAATAGTAAACAAGCATTGATGGACTTTGCAAATATTCAAACGGGTGAAGACATCGCATCATTTAATCAACAGTACGACGTAAATCTGACATTACCACAGGGAGCTTAACATGGAGCCCTTTAAACCTAAAGATAATAGAATTGTTATCGACAAGGATACGCTAACAGACACTTTAAAATCTACACTTACAAAGAAAGATAGACCTGTAAAATTTACATGGAAAGGTGCAGCTAATTTTGCAACTAGTGTTTTTAATACTAACCCTTTTGATCCTCGTAAATTAGAAAGAATTAAGGAACTTACAACAACTAAAAACGTAAAAGAAAAAGATTACATAGATTTTTTTGAAGATATGGAGAAAGCTGTTTTGGGTGGTGTTCAAAACATAGGCTATTCTTTTGGAGACTTAATTACTACTGGAACTGATGCAGCATTAGATACAAATCTAACAGAAAGATTAGATAAAGCATATCAAGAAAATAAAATTCAAGACCCTGAAACATTGTTAGGAACTATTAACAAAATTGCAGTTGAATATGGTGTTCCTGGTGGCGGCGTATTCAAGATAATGAATAGAGCCAAGAAAATTTTAAAAAGTAAAAAAGCTAAAGATGCAAACTCAGCGGCCAAAGCAACAGGGACCACGGCCAAAGGATCAGACATTGCAAAACGTGCTGGGTATATGGCAACTGCCTTTGGTGCAACTGATTTTATAACATCAGGTGCAAGACAAATAAATGAAGAAGGACCATTAGTTTTAAATAAAGAAAGTGAAGAAGGTTTAGAAGGAAGAGATTTAGCACTTGCAAGGTTTAGAAACAAATTAAGATTTGGTGCTGAAGGAACTATTATAGGTGCAGGTTTTCCTATACTAGGCAAACCTCTTGCAAAGATCGCAACTGTTGGTGCTAAGTATGGTATCATGAAACCAGCAGGTTATGCATTAACAGGTGTAGACACTTTAGTTGTAAGACCTGTAACTTATCTTGCAGCAAATGTACCAGGATCTGCAACAGCAGGTAAAGCAATTAGAAATGCTAGTAGCTTTGTTATTGATAAAGCATTAGCTCCTTTAAAAGTAGGAACTGGTGCAAAACAATTACCATCGTTTGATAAGTGGAGAATGTTTTCCACTAAAAGTAGTGATCCACTAGAGTCAAGATTAAAAAAATTAGACAACTTCTTATCTGCATTTAGATCATTAGGTAAAGGAACTGGCTTAAAATACCAACTTACATCAGAAGCAGAAAGAACAATAAAATCAAAAAATAGAACTATAGAAAAATTTTTACAGTCTATTGAAAAAAAATCATATGATTTAGCAAAAAGCTTTGAAGGACAGTATAATTCATTAACTACATCTCCCGCAAGTAGAGATTATTATTTAGATAAAGTATTAGCTTTCTTAAAAGGTCAAACTAAAAAAAGTGATTTACCAAAAGAACTACAAGAAACAGCAGAACTTTTGAATAAAGAAATATTAAACACTAAAAAAACATTTGCAAACTTATTACCTGAAGGTGATCTTAAAAACTTTATGTTAAATAATATAAAGTCTTACATGAGAAAATCTTTTGCAACATTTAGTAATCCTGAGTATCAAGCAAGTGATAAATTAAAAAGCTCAGCTTCTAAATGGATACTAGAAAATGTAGTTAAAAAAAATAAAGACATAAGAGAGTCTGCTCTAAAAGAATTAAAAACTAAAAACATGACTGACAATCAAGCTTTACAAGAGATGGCCGAAAGTTTAACAAATAAAATATTGGTCCATACAAAACAAGATGGTGTCGATCCACTAAGGATTTTACAAAACATATCTAAAGATACTTTAAGATCTGATAAATTAATTAGAACAGGAGAAGAGTTACCTGATGTAATTAAAAAATTATTAGGAGAAGAAAACAATTTAAAATCTTCTGTACTACAGACCACATCACATGCAATTACACAAGCTGTTAATAAACAAACTTTAGATAAGTTAGCTAAGATAGGTATTGATGAAGGTTGGTTGTTTAAAGATAAAACAATTGCAGATGCTAGAAGAATGTTTGACGTAGAAAAAGTTGGAGACTTAAAAGGATTAGGTTTATTAAAAACTGGGATGAGTAAGTTGTTTGCTTCTAAAGATATGGCTAAAGCATTAAAAGGAGCACCTGGTACATTTGATAACTGGATACAAAGTTCTGTATACAGAAACATATTACAATTTAAAGTAGCTACTCAGTTTGGTAAAACAGTTCTTTCACCTGTTACACAAGTAAGAAACGTTTCATCTGCTAGTATGTTTCCATTAGCTAATGGTCATATAGGAGGTAGAGCTTCTGTAACTGACTCAATTAAAATGGTTGTCGATGATATATTTGGTGCAGGTAAAGTAATAGATGAAGGTAAGTTTATAAAAAATTTAGAAAACAAAATTAGACTAGGTGTTATAGATGAAAACATTGTAGCATCAGAACTACAAGCAGTGTTAAAAGATATAAGAGCTGGAGCTAAAGTAAAAAACATGGACAGTTTAATTGCAAGATTAGCTGATTCAAAAATGATTAAAACAGCAACAAGAGTATATGCTGGAGGTGATAACTTATGGAAATGGTATGGCCATGAGTATGTAAAATCTCAAATGAAATCTATGTATAAAAATGTAGATGATGTTGCTAAATGGACAGAAGAAATTGTAGGTAGAAAATTTGATAAGTTTAATACATTCACCGGTAAAGCAAAAACATTAGACGAAGCTTTAGATGAAGCTGCTGCATGGCAAATAAGAAACACTTATCCTACATACAGTAAAGTACCACAAGTTATTAAAGATTTAAGAAAACTACCTTTCGGTAACTTTATATCATTCCCAGCTGAGATGATTAGAACAACCTATAATATATTATCTATTGGTGCTAAAGAAGCTACATCATCCAACGCACAATTAAGACAGATGGGTTATAGAAGACTACTTGGTGCATTTGTAACTTTAGGTGGAGCAGAAAAAGGTGTTTCAACATTAGCTCAAAATTTAACAGGCACTACAATGGAACAGATAGAAGCATATAAAAGAAGTCTATCAGCACCATGGGATTCAAGAGCAGCCATTCTACCAGTTAATAAATGGAAAGATGGAGTTGGTAAAGCAATTAACTTTTCATACTTCAGTCCATACGATGTAATTTCACAACCATTTAGAGCAGCTATAAAAACTATTGAAGAAGGTAAATTAAAACAAAGAGACGTAGGTGATACTATGTTTAAACTTTTCTTTGGAGAAGACGGGCCAATAAGAAAACTAATTGATCCTTTTGTGTCTCAGTCAATCGCATTAGAAAAAATGTCAGATGTAATGCCATCAAATCTTTTACTAGGTGGTAGAGGTGGTGTAACTAAAACAGGAGCTGCTGTTTATTCTGATACAGATTCAGATCAAGATAAATTTATGAAAAGTTTAGGACATATATTTAGAGGTGTAAGACCAACATTTATTGATACAGGTGATAAATTATTAAAAGGTTTTACAGGACAACCTGTAAACTTACAAGATGAATTACTTGCAATGTTATCTGGTATTAGAATTATCAATGTCGACGTACCACGAACCATGAACTACAAGATAACAGAATACAATAGAAATATTAGATCAGTTACAACTGCAGAGAAGTTTTTTAGTTTACAGGACTTTGAAAGTAGAGGACCCGAAACAATGGCACAAGAGTTTAAAAAAATTCAAGATGAAGCTTTTAAAGTTAATCAAGACTTCTATTTTATTTTAAAAGATGCAGAAACAGTTGGAGTTAGTGAAAGAGATTTAAGAAAATTATTAAGGGGTAGAAATATATCTTCTGCTAAAGCAAGAAAATTATTAAAAGGAGATAATATCCCTTACACAGCTTATGATTCTCGTATGAAAAAAAGAGTTAAAGAAGCTGAAAAAATTGCAAAAGAAAGAGGAGAAAAAATAGAAAAAGATTATTTTTATCCAAAAAGAATGTTTAGAAATATTGTAAGAGATTATGGTAAGAAAAAATTAGATCAAAGAGAAGGTAAAACAGATCTACAGAAAATAGAAGAGTTAATGAATTTAGATCAATCTAGTATTCCACAAAGAGATACAACTGTACAAACAGCCAATATACAAACACCACCATTACCAGGTACACCAATGCCAAAAATACAAAAGGTTGCGGCAAATATTAACCCAAATACTAACTTGACACAAACAGAGAGTGCATTACTATCACCAAGTGAACAATTAATAAGACAAAGGTCTAGAACATAATGGTAAACAGATTTAAAAGTTTGGGCGGTATGATAGGCAAGTCCTATCGGGTTTCTATTGTAGCGGGGGTTACAATATAATGACTAAAAAATCTGCAATGCAAAAGATTGAATCACACGAAAAACTTTGTAGAATTATGCAGAAACAAACTTTTGAACAAATAAAAGAAATGCAAGAAAGAATTAAAAGATTAGAATATTGGATAGTCGGAGGTATGGGAGCCGT
>Ga0208667_1000751_pt1 | contig 13086 bp, 10 predicted proteins | sample 11BtaG_FD_184085 | JGI IMG/M metagenome (GOLD analysis project Ga0208667, IMG submission 184085) | Marine viral communities from the Subarctic Pacific Ocean - 11B_ETSP_OMZ_AT15265_CsCl metaG (SPAdes) (version 2) | ecosystem: Environmental > Aquatic > Marine > Oceanic | place: Pacific Ocean... | reverse complement strand
TCTCACAAGGATTATAAAACGAAATTATACATAGTGGAAAAGGAGTTATAATGAGTGGAGGCGGCGGATCAACAACAATAAAAGATACAAAATCACAGAAGGCTTTAGCCTCTATTGCTGCACAAAGGTTTAATCTTTATCAACAATACTACGTCCCTTTCGAGAATCAGTATATGTCTGATATTTTTTCAATGAAGAGCCCAACTGCTTTTGAGAATGTAGAAAGCTTTGTTACTTCTGTTCAACAACCAGAATTTCAGGCTGCAAGAAGAAATATGCAGGAAAGAGCATTTGCAATGGGAGCAGACCCAACCAGTGGTCAGTACCAGGCAGCAGCAGATCAAGCACAACAAGCACAGGCAGCTGGCATGGGAAGGGGAGGAGCTGAGGCTCTATCAGGTCAGGTCGACAGATACTACCAAGGAATGGAAAACATAATAGCCATGGGTCAAGGACAGGCTGGTCAGGCTATGTCTGGTCTTGGTGATGTTGCAAATATTGCACAGAAGAGGGGAAGGGCGGTAGCCCAGGAATCAATGGGAGACTATACATCAGCTCTTGGTGCCGCGGGTACAGCAGCTGGTCTTGGTTATGGCTACTACTCAGGAAGATCACCTGGTAAAAATAAAGGAATCGGATAATAATGGCATTTTTTATGCAAAATGATGGGTATGATGATCCCTACAACCCTAATGACGGTAGCTTATATGTAAATCCATATAGAAAAGGTGATCAATCTGCACAAGACACATTAGCAAAACTATATGAGTCAGAGTTTCAAGATTATTTAAATAGGTTCTTTCCTGTAGAGCAGGACCTAATAGCCCAAATGACAACGGGATTTGAACAACTACAACAAGAAGAGATAGGAAGAGCACAATCAGCAGTTGCAAGACAGTATGCTAATACCAGGGGTCAGGAAACAAGAAGAAGAGCTGGCTTTGGGTTGACTAGAGGACTAACACCAGAAGCAGATTATCAAAGATCGGAAACATCTTCGTTGGTTGCGGCAAGAAACTTTGCAAGAATGAGATCAGAAGAAAGACGAAGTCAGATAATGTCTGGCGGTCTAGGAAGTGCAATGACACAAAGGAGTGCGTTAAGTGGCTAAAGGATTAATAGGAATAGGAAGAGAGCAAAAGAGGCAGGCGTTGGCGGGTCTTACAAGATCTGCTGAGTTAGAAGCACAGCAAGATATAGCAAATATGCAGCTTAGTGCACAGAAGAAGGCTGCTCAAATGAATGTTGTTGGAACCGCTGGAGGTATTACAGCCGCATCCTTATTAGCAAAGCGTGGTGCTTCAAAAGTATTAAGTGGTGCATTAATGTCACCAATTCCAGGAGGCACGGCAGCCGCAACAGCAGCAGCAAATCCAATAGCAGCACAGCTAGGTTTATTGGGAGGCAAGGCGGCGGCTGGAACTGCGGCAGGAAGTGCAGCAGCAACCACAGCAGCAGGAAGTGCAGGGGCAGCAACGGCGGCAGCTGGAGGTGCAGCGGCGTCAGGTGGGGCAATGGCTGCATTAGCAGCAGCAGCACCATGGGCAGCATTAATTATAGGCGGAGGGTATCTTCTTAAGAAGTTATTTGATTAAAAATGGCAAATGAATTTGGAACAGGTTTCAGTCAGGGATTAAACTATTATACAAAGTTTGCAGAAATGCAGCAGAATAAACTCCTGGACGAGGAAAGATTAAAAACAGAAAAGCTTAGACAAGAAAGCTATCAGTTTGAATTGGAAGAAAAAAAATCTACTCAAGATGTAAGAATGGAAGGCATTAAATCTGAAACAGATTTCAGAACCGCAAGAGCAGAAAAAACAAGGGTTGAAACAGATGAATTTATTGCACAAGCAAAGAACAGAAAAGAAAATGCAGAATTGCTTCTTGAAACAAACAAAAAGAATTTAGAGATTGCAGACTATAAACTAACAGCAGAGGCAATAAAAACGGATGATGTTGTAAGGGGTAGAGCCTTCGAAAGCCTAATGAATGCATATGCAATTGCTGGAGATGCATCAATAGATATTGACGTAAGGGCAAGTAATGTTGAGGAGGCGTTAACACAAGTAAGACCATACATCGACTGGACAAAATACTTAGATGATAGTTACTGGCAGGGCTGGGAAAAAATTACCCCACAACTTGAGTCTGGTGACTTTGAGGGCATAGCAAGAGATCATTCAGATGTTCTTTCCGTTATATACAAGGATAGTCTAGACACATTTAAGGGAAAAGATTTTGTTGCAAAAGACGGAAGAAAGGGAGTGATACAGGGAGTAAAACTTTCAGGGGACTTTAATCCCATACCCGAATCTGCAAACTCCTTGGTTGGGGGAACCTATTCTGTACTTTTTGAAGGGCAAACAGAGCCAGAAGACGTATTTACTTTTATGCCAGACAAGGCACAGTATGCAAAAACTATAAAAGAAGACCAGGAAGGCACCGATGCCAAGGTTGTTTCTATTGCAGATATGGTGGACAAGGTTTCAGCAGAGAAAGACTTCGCTATGTATTTAATACAGAGTCCTGAAACATTTAACTCCTTAATGAAAGCATCTAAAGGCAGTATTAGTCTTACTGGTTCGCCTACCGACAAGAAAAATAAAGTAGACATCTATAATAGTCAAAAAGATAAAAGAACAAAAATATTGGGTGATGCACTTAAAAAAGCCAATGATCTTGCTGACGAGGAATATTCGGATCCAGAAAGTGTATACCTTCAATCTCTTTACAACAGCTTGCCATTTTCAATAACAACATCAAACATTCAAAAGACAACAGATGGTTATGGTGGCGTAAAATATGAATATAAGGATGGAAAAAGCTCAGACACCTTAGTCGCACAATACCATAAAGAGTATTTAAACTTAGAGAAACTCTCGGGTGAGGTAGAAAACTCATATGCTGCTTTTGAACAACTTGAAAAAAGACTACCAGGACAAAAGGCAATGTATGGCTTTGGACCAGTCTCCATATCATTTGATAAAACAAAATCCTATGTGGATGCAATTCTTGAGGATAGCTACGGTGCAGATGTCTATAATAAATACAAGCAAGACGCATCTATTCAATACGAAAGAGCTTATAATGGAAGAAGTCTTGAAGATGCAACCGATGCAGAGTATCTTGCATTCATGGAAGCCTTTATAGAAAGAAACTCAACTATAGGAAACTAAGGTGTGGCAGATACATTTGACTTCAACAACCCTCTCGGACTTGACGAGGAGCTAGAAAAAGAAAACTCTTTATTGGGATCTCCTGATATTGAAAAACCGCAAGAAGAACAGAATTTTGATTCTGTGTTTGAAAAAAACAAAAATAAAAAATTTGTTGATAGGATTATAAATCCAGAAAACTATCCCGCTCCAACACTTACTGATTCACAAGGAAGAAAACAAACTCACCTTATGAGTGCAGACCTTGATCAAAATAATGACTGGGTAGTATATCCAAAAATTATATTAGAAAATAACAAATATAAAAGAGTCAATATGGAAGAAGCGATTTCTTCTGGAAACTCCATAAACTTCGGAAAAAATCAAGATCTTGCACAGGGATTTTCGCAAAACTACAAAACAAAAAAGTTTAAAGAATTTTATAATGAAGATAAGGAGTCTTTTAACTTTGAAGATCCCTTAAGACAAGAATACCTAAGAAAAACAGCAACGGGTCCAGTTCCTTCTGACTTTGATGGAACTCCAATAGGTTCTGCTGTAAGTTTTATAAACAAGGTTTTTGTAAAACCTTTCGTAACTCTTTCAGAAGAAGCAGAAGAAAGATATCCAGAATCACCCATTGAAAATTTGCTTTATGCAGGAGATATAACAAAAAGTCTTGCATTTAAAGAAAGAACCGAGCAGGCTCTTTCTGCCGCAGGTCTGGTAAATGAAGAAGAAACAGCAAAGTACAAAAAGGGCGAGGCTCAATTTGGGGTTGGGGATTATGGTGCGGGGGCATATGCAGAATTTTACAACGCGAAACTGCAAATAAGAGCCAAAGATAGATATAAAAATGATGCAAAGTACAAAAAATCTGTAGATGATAATCTTGCAATAGCACAAAAAGAGTCTATTAAAGAGTTTGCAAAGATTGATAAGGCTATACAAAAAAAGAGGTCTGATAACAACCTTGGACCCTACGGGAGCTCTGTATCTAGTGCAGTAGAAAGTATTGCTGTTATAGGTACTGGAATGGCTGTAAATTATCTTTCTGGTGGCAGAGCAACCCCAGCTATAACAGGAGGAACGCTTACATACTTTGGTTTGCAAACAGCGGCAGCATCTTATTCTGAGGCAAGACAGCAAGGAATACCTCACGAACAAGCCTTTGGTTATGCAAGCATAAATGGAATATTAGAGGCTGGAACGGAAATGGTTCCAGTTATGAGATTCCTTTCTCCGAGGAGTAAAGGAACAATAAAAGATATATTAAAATTTGACTTAGCGACAGTAGCGGCTGATGTTACCTTGGAAAATGTTAACAGCTTATTACAAGAACATAACTCGGTCTGGTTTGATTTGGAGTCAGAACTAAAAACCGCATACGATAATCAAAACAATCCTCTATATGAAGGAAGGTCTGTATCAGAGGTCTTGGTTGATATTGCTGGGCACACAACTCTTTCATCTATTATTGCGGCTGGATCTATATCTGCGTTTAGAAGCACTGGGGGTATTATATACAGTGATGAGGTTAAAACGCTTATAAGGAATCAAAAAGATAATCCCGAGCTTGAGTTGTTTATTGAAAACTTTTCAAATAATGTTAACAACTTACAATTAAACTACAACGCAATTGATAGTGCATCAAGAATACTTTTAGATCCAAACACCAACGGCAAGGGGTGGACGGCAGATGAGGTGATCGCATTAGAATACTTTAACCAGCCATTTATAGATTTTAGAAAGCCTTTGGTAGTTGGAGAAGAGGGTGAAGTTTCTCAGCCAGATGACTATGTAGAATCCCTTGAGTTAAAGTTTCCAGCAAAAAAACAAGAAGAGTTTAATTTTGAAGACCCTCTATCAGGCGGATTGAAAAAGAAGGTTGCAGGACCCTTAACTTCTGAAATAGATTTAGACCTGTCTCCAATAATAACTCAAAGACTTGACGCAAACATAAACCTTCTTGAGGCAGACTTGCCGACTAACCCAACTTTAAATATAGACCAGATAAGAAATGACTCATATGATCAAAAGGAATTAGATCTAACAAAAAGTTTAATTATAGATACAAGAACCTTTGAAGAAAAATTCCTAGAAGAGCCATCTGGAGAACAAAAGTATTACAGGTTCAGGGACTTAAACAACGAAGAGGGTATAAATGCCTCTAAAGGAATTATAGATCTAACCAAATCAGGAATGCCACTGGATATATTTACAGATCTTGACTTTCTTGGTGCTCATACCAAAGACAATAGATATAAAACATTCGATGCCTCATATGGTATCTATATGCCAACACTTAGGGGTGTATCTTTCTCACCTATTTCTGGAATATCAGAATTAAACTTTACAAATAAGCTAGGGTCTAAACTAAATTTAAGATCAACCATAGCCCATGAAATGGGACATCATATAGACTTTACAATTGGAAGATCTCCTAGCGATAATCTTAATGTACTTCAGCCAGCAACAGCAGAATCTCCTTTATTTAATTTACCAAACTTTAGCTACAACGAAAGTACGGGAGCTCTAGATATTGCAGATAATTCTGGTGGAGAAGTAATGAGAGAGGCTCTTAGAATGTTTAATGAGGGTCAGAAGGGCAAATACTATGACGGCAACATGCTTAGATATCCATTCAATGAAATGATTGCAATGAATGGAAGTATGACTCCAGCCCAAGAAAGAATGATTAAGGCGGAGGTATTTGGTCAACTTCATGAATTATATTATACTAATAGATCACTGCTAGAAGAGAAGGCTCCAACAGCACTAAAATTAATAGAGGAACTGAACGATGCAATTTCAATTGACGGAACTACAAAGAAAGCTCAGAGAGTACAACTTGCTTTTCAAACACCCAGTGCCCAGCGAAGTGTTGAGGTTTCAGACAGAAGAACAGACGCTGAAAATGATAGATCAGGCGATAGCGTCCCAGAAGCCAGTGCAAGATTGGTTGGACAGGAAGAATCTACAGACGGGGACCGTGTTCGACCTGAAATACCAGAACTAGAACAGGTAAAAACAACAGGTCAAGTAAAGGGAGCTCCAGAAGGAATGGACTCCAAACAAAAGGTAGGGGCACTCAGACGAAAAATGAGAGGTCTTGCAGAGCAAGGAGTCTCTCAAAGATTCTGGTATGAGCAAAGCGGTCAAGCTCTACTGGATATAACAAACAACAATAAAGAAGACGCAGATAAACTTGCACAAGTTATTGCAATAACATCACCAGGAAATAAAGTAGAAACAAACTTCAACTACGCATTACAAGCTTATTATCAATATATTGCTGGAGAAAAAGTAAAGACTGGAAGATTCCCTCAAACGGCGAGCAAAAAAATAGCTAATGTTTTTGAGGGCAAGGACTGGAGCGGAAGAAAAACCAACGAATTTTATAACAACATTATGAGGGTCATAGATCCTTCTAGAATACAGGGAGTAACTGTAGATGTTTGGATGGTGAGAGCATTTGGCTTTGACACTGACGCCCCAACACCTGCACAATACACGTTTGTAGAAAACGAAGTGCAAAAAATATCCAACCAACTTGGTTGGGAACCTCAACAGGTACAGGCTGCTATATGGACGGCACAAAAAGCTATTGGTGATAAGACCGATGTAAATGCCGCTGGGTTTAATTATGCCAGTGCACTAGACAAGTCACTAGGTCAAATAAGCTGGGAGTCTATACCAGGAAGAACATCAGGGCATATGCCTGAGATGTTTAATGTGCCATACGAGCAGTTACAGGAATACCATGTTGCAATATCAAAAGCCCTGCAAGATGAAAACGGATCGGATTTTATTGCCAACACCCTGGGAATACTGTCGCCTGGAATAGTTGAGGCACCAGGGTTCTTTGAGGGCAAGGTAAGCCCAGGATCACAAACACAGATAGCCCTAACAAAAATATACAAGGCAGATCCTAAAACTGAATTTGCAAAACTAGAACCTGCGGCAGAGGACCTAGCAAAAGCATACTCAGCAGCCATTGGAATACTTTTAAAGCAGGACGGTATTGGGTATCACAAACCATTCTTCCAAAAGGGAATAGCCAAGACTAAGTTAAATGGAATGGATATTAATATAGGAAGACCATTAACTGAAAACGAAACACAGATGATTGCAGAGGCAATGGAAAAAGAGTCAGGAATTAAGGACTATAATCCTATAGGGACAGCAAATGGTGCGAGGCTAATTAACTTCTCATACCTTGACATACCAAACTTAAAATTCAAAAAGATTGTAACCAATGTTTTAGATGGTGTACAATTTGAAAATAACGAAGATGTTGACCTTGGACAATTTGCGTCCAGCGAAGGATATCTTTCTAACGACTGGAGTAAAAATAAAAATGGCGAAAGTTACATTGAGAGTATTAGAGGAATCTCACCCGATCTTCAAAGAAGGGTTGAGAATATCGTCAGGGACCTCAAACAGAGAATTGATGAAGTCGACCAAACCTTCTCAGAAAAATACGGATGGACAAGAGATGAATCAATCAACTCAAACTACACAGGACAAGCAGACCTAACTCCACCAACCTTATCTAAAAAGGTTCTACCAGAAGAAGAATCTCAATTCGATATTTACGAGACAATGACATCTAACGATGCATCTCAACTATTTCAAGCATTTTCTTTTTTTCAGGAGCAGGCTGTAGATAAACTAGACAGGCTAAAAGCTTTTGAAGAAAAGCTAGGAAAATTAGTTAGTCCAAAAGAAATGAGAAGACTATCTGTTGTAAGAAAAACAGATGTGTATCATGGAAAGGTTAAGTACGGAATGGACAAGGCTGTTGAGGCAACCACAGAAATATCTGAGTTCTTAAATAGCGTCAATATAACAAGAGAAGAGTTCAACGATTTTCTCAAAAACCTGCACGCCCCAGAAAGAAATAAAAAGATCAATGAAAAATACAACAAAGAAATACCCGAGCTTGAGGCTGAGCTTCTTGCTGAAACAGAAAAGGGAAAAAGAACTGTTCTTAAAGGAAAGATTACTAAAAGAAAAAATGTATTAGCAAAATATCAGGACAGCGGATCTGGAATAAAAACAGATAAAGCGATTGAGACTCTTGAGTCTCTTGGAATTAAGTTTAATGAAAAGACAAACAAGGCAAGTGCAAGCAATGAAAAGGGCAAGAACCTCTTAGATGCATTCAAGCTATTTGAATCGTATCAGCAGGACACATTAAACATATACAGAGATCAGGATCTTGTAGACGAACAAACCCTAGAGGACTGGGATAGCTCATATAGATACTATGTACCACTAGTTGGATTCTCTGTTGAAACTATTGAAGACAACTCACCAAGAGCAACTGGTGGTGGAATAAGTGTCTTTGGAAGAGAGGTGATGGAAGCTAAAGGAAGGACCTCTGAGTCAGGACCACCTCTAGAACAGGCTGTTATAAGAAGGCAGTCGGCTGTGGTTCGGGGAGAAAAGAATTTCATAGACAAATCCTTGGCTGAGCTTGTTAATACATTCCCAGATAAAAAGCTATGGCAGGTTAGGGGTGTAAAAAGAAACGAAAGACCTCATAAATGGGATGGAAGGGAATCTAAGATAGGATTTAAAGAAAACGGCAAACAAAAGTTTATTGTTATAAGAGACGAGAGACTGGCGAAGGGATTAGATGCTTGGGGAAATAACAGCATGCATTGGTCAATTGGCGTTATGAGAGGGCTAACAGGAACGCTGTCAAGCCTATATACATCCCTTGCCCCAGAATTTATTGTTGGAAACTTCTTTAGGGATTACCAAACTGGGTACTTTAATCTACTAAAAGAACAAGAGATAGAGGGCGGGCGAGCACAGAACCTAGATCTAGCAAAGGCGTTTAAGCCAAACAATATAGCCAAGACAATGAGGCAACTTAAGGATGGCTATGTAACCAAAAGCCTACAAGAAAAAGATCCAGAAACATTTGCACTCTTTGATGCGTTCCAGAAGTTTGGAGGTCAGACTGGTTATGTGAATGCCAAAGACATAGATCAAATAGCAAAAGCCATGGAGGAGCTTTCTTTAGTTCACTCTGGAAAGAGAAAGGTAAATGCTAAGAAGGTTTATAACTCAACATTTAAAATGGTTGAGAACATAAACAATGCTATTGAAAATACTGCAAGGTTTGCTGTCTTTAAAGAATACATTAACGCCGCTGGCGGTACAAAGAAAGCATCCAAACAAGACTTCGATGATGCCGCGGTTCTGGCAAAGAACCTAACTATAAACTTTAATAGATCTGGAAAACTTGGACCTGTAGTTAACGCACTTTATATTTTTGCAAACGCATCTGTTCAGGGTTCTGTAAACATGTTTAGAGGAATGAACCCAATAGGATTTGAGGATGGAAAAGTTGTTTGGAGCGGGGTTTCAAAGTCTGCAAAAAATATAATGGGCGGTCTTACTGGTCTTGGTGCACTTGTGCAAATGTACTCAATGTTGGTATCAGATGAGGACGAGGATGGAAGACTCCTTATTGACAAGATACCAGATCACGAAAAAGAAAGATTCATGGTTATACCAATACCTGGCGTAAAGTTTCAGGATGGCGAGGTTAAATTTAATAAATACAGCAGAAGATATACCGTTAATGGCAAGCCATTTGCGTTAGCTATTCCTTTGCCATATGGATATAACATATTCTATAATCTAGGAAGAATGGGAACCGAGGTGGCAAGCAAACCAATACTTGGATACCAAAAAAGAACGCCAGTAGAAATGAGCAAGGATATGGCTGGAATAATATCTGGAGCATTCTCCCCAGTAGGCATAGGTTATTCTCAAGATCAGGGAATAGATTATTTAAAAACAGCAGTCCCATCGATAGCTAAGCCATTCTATGAATCCAGAGTAAATGAAAAGTGGACGGGAGCACCAGTCTACAAAGAACAGTACCCAGGAACTGCGGAAATTCCCAAGTCATCAAGAAAACTTAGAAACACCAATGAGTTCTATAGAGAATTTACAATGATGATTAACAGTGCTACTGGTGGCGGTAAGTTCGATAAAGGAATGGCTGACTTCAGCCCAGACAAAATGAAGTTCTACTTGCAGTCCTATCTCGGTGGTATGTATACCATGGCTGAAAGAACAGCATCAATATCAGGAAAGATATACAACAACCTCACAAAAGGAACAAACGAAAGCATTGAGCTAAATGAGGTTCCATTTATCAGGGTTCTTACGGCAGATCCAATGGACTATGTTGATGCAGGCAACTTTTACAAAAAGAAAGAACTTATATCTCAAAAAGCTAGTGAATATATAAGCTATAAGAAAGATAGCAACAAGGCTGCATTAAGAGACTATGTAGAAAGAACAGGGTTTGATTCAGAATATCTTAAGCTAGACAAAGCTGTAAAAGGAGCAGACAAAGAACTTAGAAAATTAAATCAGAAAGAAAAGACAATTATGAATTTAAGAGAAAAGGATTACGCAAGGTATTCAAGATTGTCAGATCAGATAGATGAAGATAAGCACAAAATACATCTCAGATATAATAAGATACTGCAAGATGGTTTAGATAGAATTGAGAAAAGGAAAAAGAAGCGGGACTAATAAGTACATATACTAGTAGGGGGAAATATGACAAAGATTATTAACCCCGCTGTAAAACTAAGATATCAGAGTATTACTTACCTCACAAGCATCGCTCAAATAATCTTTTGACAGATGTGCATACCTGTTGACGATGTTAAAGTCTGACCAACCACCAAGATGTTGTAATGTGTGAAGCGGTGTTCCGTTCTGCACATGGTGAGTAGCCCAAGTATGCCTTATATCATGCCACCTAAAACCTTCTAGGTTGGACTTCTTTAATGCGTTATACCAGCCAGTGTTAGAGGCTCTGTTCATTTTTCTTCCTGAGTAGGTGAAAACATAAGGACCCTGTTGTTTAATTGATCCTAGGAGCTCTCTGCATTTGTTGTTTAATGGAACGCAGAGACTCTTTCCGTTCTTTGTTTCACTACCATCTATAGCTATCTGGTCTTTTTTTATGTCATCCCATTTAAGATTAAAGCAGTTGGACATCCTCACCCCAGTTAGGAGGCTAAATATAAAAGGCTTTTGCAAGTGAGAGGGGAGCTCCCTTTGCAGTCTTTTTATATCATCAATGGTAAAGTATTTAATTCTTTTAGAATCTTCCTTTACTCTCTTGATTATGGGCTTGGTATCCAACCACCCTAACTCTTCGTAGGCGTACATAAGCACAGCCCTGAAGTAGTTTAAATATCTGTTAACGGTACCAGGACTTTTCTTTATTCCCGATCTCGCCTTCACGATATGTTCTTTAGTAATATCCTTAAGATCAACTCCATCGAAGAGTGGATCAAAATATTTTCGATAGGTAAAGTCATTCTTACCCATCTTATTGAACCTATAGTATTCAGTAACTGCTTCTTTCCATGTATTCATTCTGAATCCTTTTTGGTCCATTTAATAATTCTCTTAGTTTCAAAGCCCAAAGTTTTTTAAACTCTGGATCTTTAGCTCTTTTCTTTGCTTCGTTTAAAGCAACGCACCTTCTTGTTATGTTATCCATTTAACAGAACCAGTACTGCCGCACATAAAAGCATACCCATTACAGAAATTATAATTAAAGTATCATGCTTCATTTTTTGCCGCCTTCTTGTTATCCCTGTGTAGTTTATACAGCCTTTTAAAATACTGTATCTCTTCTTGCATGTTGCCCCAGATCTCATCTTTTGCTTCTTGCCTTTTTGGTGCATCAAGTTTTGTTAGTATTTGAAAGTCTGACTTCTTTGGTGTCCACCAACTATAGTTCAAAGACTTGTATGCTGGTGATGGGTCCCCTTCTGTTTTCCATCTCCACTCAACAGTTCCGTGTTTAGTGTCTTCATTAAAGACCAGTAATGCGTTTGGATATATGTCCATATTATCTCCCTATTTAATTAATAATGTAAACATTGTAATTTATTAATGCATGATTGTCAAATTGTGTATCTTTTAAAGATGTCGATAGGAATAAGACATGCTATTTTTTCTTGATCGTCTCCTCTTCCAAGTATTGATTGAGACTTTATGTTGTTAATCATAATACACTCTATAATTTTTTTTGGCGTTATCCAAAGCATCTGGATTCCAGTTTCTATAATCCAGAAGTCCGCCTCTGTAGTAAGAAGTGCTGATGGTTTATTAAACATAAACAGTTCAATAAGAATGTTTCCAGTCTCTTGGCTCTTGTAATCAACCTTGACTTCTATCTTAAGGTCTTTTTCTGGTACAAATATATCGTAGGGTTTAAACTTTCCAGGGACAAGAACAGCCGATGGATATTTGTTTCTTAAAGAGTTTAATATTTTGTTTTCTATCTCATGCCCAACCGCCAGATCTTTTTTAAAAGCATCTGATGATGTCATTCTTCTTCGTCTTTTGGTTTGCTTGTAAAGGTCTGTCTTATTTCATAGCCTTGAGAAATGTTCTTCATATTTATTCCCTTTCTAACAACCTCTGATAGCTCATTCCACTCAAGGATCTCATCCTCATACCTTCCGCATGTCTTACACCTCTGATCTCCAAGGGTTGTTGTGCAAATGCCACCAGTGCACGGAGATCCAGACAGCGATCCCTTGCCTAGAATAGCCGAGAGTCTCTCAAAATTTGAAAGACCCTTGTCTATATCGTCAGTCATTAGGACTCTTCTTTATCCTTAACTTCTTCTTGCTCAATAACCTTGTAGGTTTCTGGTAGGTATGAAGTAAGGTTGGTTCTCTCAACCTCAGCACCCACTTGGATAAGTCTTACGAGCTCTCCTAGAAGTGGCTGTATCGTTTGCTGATAGAACTGTTGTGCCGCAACAGCCCTGTTAGCCTCTTCAGATAAGTCTTCTATATTATAAGACCTTACCTCTTCATCCACCTTTACTGTTATTGTTGGTTTTTCTTTATTTTCCATGG
>Ga0208667_1000749_pt1 | contig 13118 bp, 14 predicted proteins | sample 11BtaG_FD_184085 | JGI IMG/M metagenome (GOLD analysis project Ga0208667, IMG submission 184085) | Marine viral communities from the Subarctic Pacific Ocean - 11B_ETSP_OMZ_AT15265_CsCl metaG (SPAdes) (version 2) | ecosystem: Environmental > Aquatic > Marine > Oceanic | place: Pacific Ocean... | reverse complement strand
AAACAAAGCAACGGTCGATGCTTATACAGAGATTGATACGTCTGCTAAATTTTACGATCGAGCATCTTCTTATTTAGAAGATAATTTAGGGACTTACCTTGATTTTATTGTCACTAGATCGGGTGATCAGATAGAACTCTCGAACAAAACACTTGTAATAGACGCTACTGCTAGTTCAGTGTTCGCTTACTCCGATCCTCAAGTAACAATTAAAGCCTCAACGTATACAGGAGATGCTACAGCTACAACTGGATCTGTAACAACCTTAAATGGCTCTCTTTTATCGGGAGGTACTTTTGACTGTGACGTAAATTACCAGAGTGGAGCAGGGACAACACTAACTAATGTTAATGTGAATGGTGTTTTAGACTTTGATACAGCAGGAACTTATACACTTGATGGGTGTACAATAACTGAAGTAACAAACTCAAGTGGTGGAGCTATTACGTTAAGTTTAACTAACGGAGCTACAGTAACTACCAACACAGGGCCAAATATTACTTTACAGCAGTCAGTTAATATAACTGCCCCTAGCATTATAGATGGTTCAAGAGTCCAAATATATAACGTAACAAAGTCAGTTGAAATAGATAATAGTGTAGTGAGTGGCGGATCAGGATACTCAACATCTGTTAATTTGCTAAGTGCATCTGTTGATTACGGTGACACTATTAGACTACGTGCCACGTATACATCAGGCACGAGCGCAAAAAGTGAAGCGTTAGCAACTGGAATACTAGGCACTAATGGCTTATCTTTCTTGACTACTCAAGACGACGACACAGCTTATAATACTTTAGCCTTAGATGGTTCTACAATTACTAAATTCACCGCAGATTATGTCAATGACAAAGTAGATATTTCAATAGCTAGTGATTTTACATTGGCAGAGTTTTACGCTTGGTGGGTATATAACACAACTACAAGTCAAGGGATATCTGATTTTTTTGGCGGTGTAACGGCAGTGGATGAAGCAAATTTTAAAATCAATAACACTGTTGTAAGTATCTATTTAGATAATGCAACCGCTACTAATATTTCACAAACTGACAATCGTAGAGTATATAGAGCAGATGGAGCACGCCCTGTAGTGAGTTCTACCAGCGGCGGTGGAGGTATAGATGTTGAGTGGAGATCTCCAGTAACTATCGCAGCAAGCGAGTCTATACAATCTAATTTAACTGATATACTAGACGATACAGACGAGCTACAGCAAAACCAAGGAGATTGGCTAACGGCTACAGGCTTTAGTACTTTCGACCCTGCATCCGATCAAGTAATAGTTGCTACCAATAACGATAAGACTGACTACGCTTTATTAGATGCCGATAAGGATGTAATTGTGGATAAAGTATGGGACGAGCCTTTGACAGGCGCAACTCACAACGACCCGACAAGCGCAGGGCGAAGATTAAGACAAGCCAGTGCATGGCTATCCGCAGAAGGTCAGGCTATTGGAACGCCGACAACTACAAGTATACAGACAGACCTTACACAAACGACATCGAGTTTTTACGCTGATCAAACATTTGTATTCACTTCAGGTACATTAGCAGGTCAAGCGCGATTAGTTACTTCTTATGATGGTACGACAAAAACATTTACATTCGATGAGCCTTGGACATTAACACCAAGTGTTACTGATGAGTTTGCTGTGTTTGCTGATCACGTTCACCCGATAAGCCAGATTCAGGCAGGGCTAGCAATTGAGACTAAGCAAGACGCTGTTCAATCTAGTATTGATAACTTAAATAACTTTGATCCTGTAAATGATATAGTTGCAAATGTAACTACAGTACAGACTACGGTTACAAACTCAGATATGAGAGGAACTGACGGAGTTCCGACAAATCCGTTATTGATAAATGACGCGCGATTAAATAATTTAGACGCGGCTATATCGAGTAGGTCGACGTTAACCGCCGCTCAAGTAGACACAGAGATAACCGCAAATCATGGCTCAGGTTCTTATTTGACAGGCTCAGGCGGGGATAGTGCCTCTGTGATTTATGATTATTTTACAGCCTCAAACCGTGAAGATGAATTCAAGGCTGATTTGTCAGATGTGGCAACAAGAGATAATCAAAATGTAATTAATGAGAATGTGAAGAAGTCGAGTTTAATTATTCCAGCAAGTGAAAATTTGCCCGATGCTTAATGTCTCATAGTTCTATTAAACTGGATCTTTTTATTATGTGAGTTATTTGATAGCGCGCATAGTATCCAGATCGGCAGCCAGATTAAGCCAGTGAGTACAGTTAGGATTAAATGCATAAAGTGCCAAGTAGTCTTAAATTTCATGATATAACCTTTTTATTATATCTTACCACTTAGGCTTAGGTTTTGGCTATTATAGATATGAACTCAGTTTATAACGAGATAACATGAAGATCTGAAAACAAAAAAGAAAAGAAGAAGAAAAATCCGATAAAAAGAAAAACGTAAAGAAAAAAGCCGTGTCGTAGTACTTACCGCGAAAAGATAGGCTATTCAAATCGATTTTTTACGATTGATCAAAAAAGACATGTAGATATGTCCTAACTGATCATATATGACAAATAGATATTACTTTATTGTAATTTTCAGAATATATTGAAAATATAAATAATAATGATAATAATATATAAACATAACTTATAAGTGACTATAAATGCCAGTTTCAAAATCGACTGACCGTTATTGGAATGATGAAACCTTAGATTTAGATCCTAAGCGGGTTTTGTCTGCGTTTCAGTCTGCGAATAATGGCTACACAAAAAGACAATCCCGTATTGCCAACGAGTTAATACAAAAAGATCCTTCTATTTCTCAATCCTGGGGCGTTCGGGTTGCTGCTATATCTTCTGCAAAATGGGAGATAGTAGGCGCTAATTCAGAGCATGTTGAATGGATCAGGAAATCACTTACTAAAATCCAGCCGTCTACACAATCAGGATTAGACTCTTTTTACAATTTATTAGAGTATCTACAATCGGCAGTAATGCAGGGTTTTGCTTTATCTTCTATAGAATGGGAAGAAGGTAGAAGCGCGATAAGAGGCTTTAAGACATACGCTCAATCATTATTTAGTTATCAAGATTCTGATTTACCTTATTTCGTTGGACAAAACCAAATCGGCCAAGAGTCAGATAATAAAGTATTCCCAAGGTATCCAGAGTGGATATATCACACTGCGAGCGGATCAAGACAAACTGAACCTTTACGCGCTGGATTAGTTAGGCCACTCGCATATTTATATTGTTTCGCGCGAACTGTGACAATTGAATATCTTAGGGGTTTGGAAAAATACGGCTTGCCAACGCCAGCGATTAGCATTGATTCAACAATGTATGACGATGCTAATGAAGAGAAACAGGCGTTAAAGGACTTCTGGGAGTCGATGACATATGACGGCTTCATTTTATATGACAAAGATAAGATGGAAGTTGATTTTCCAACAGCCGGAACTTTCAACGCTGAAGACTTTAAAGCCTTTTTAGATAGAAATGAAAAGCAGATATTCAGATTAATTTTAGGTCAAGACTCTACATCAAGCGCGGATAACTCAAACCGTTCTACCGCTCAAGTTCATAATTTAATTCGTGGTGATATTCTCGCGAGTGATGCAAGAGCTATTGAGGAGACAGTAAACAATCAAATCATAAAGCCTTTATTTGAGGCGCAATACGGTCCAGAAGAAGATCGGCCAGTATTCAGATTTAGATTGAAGAGTACTTCAGAGCTTAAAGAGATGGCAGATATTGTTAAGACTTTAAGTGAGGCGGGATACGAGATAAGCGAAGAAGATTTAAACAGTCGTTTCGGTATGCGCGTAATTAAAAGAGAGACAGAGATTGTCGATTCAAGTGATACTGATAACGGGGACGCCGAAGCCAAATCAGAAAGATTGAGATTTGAATTACTTAAAGCAAAATTTGATTCTTATGGTGTAGGTGTTAGAGCTGGCTCAATAACTCCACAAACTATAGACGAAGAAGAGTTTAGAAAAGAGTCGGGTTTACCCCCAATGTCGCCAGCTGCCATAAGTAACTGGGATGAATCAGACGGAGTCAGAAGACCGACAACGCTAAAAAGTCCGGCAGAAGTGGAAGAAGGAAATGAAACGGAGGTTTTCGAAGATGGCAACAATTAATATTTTTGGCGAAATAGGTTGGGACGTATTAGCAAGTGATGTAATAGAGTCGATACAAACCAATAAAGATGATGAAATTAATATTATCATATCTTCTGGCGGTGGTTCTGCTTTTGAAGGTCTAATGATTTATGACGCTCTGAAGGCATCGGGCAAAAAAGTAAATACAAAGATATTAGGATTAGGTGCAAGTGCCGCTTCTGTTATCTTTATGGCTGGCGAAAATAGGGAAATGGGCGAAGGCTCTTTACTTATGGTCCATAATAGCTGGTCGATGTTTATGGGTAATAAAGAGGAAGTTGAATCACAGCTTGGGACTCTTGACGCAATAGATAATAGAATGCTAAATATTTTCATGAACTCAACTGGTTTGCCTGAAGATAAATTAAAACAATTATTATCAGACGAGACTTTTATGGGAGCCGATGAGTCTATTGAATTGGGTTTTGCGACGAGTAAAGCAGAGTCTATTAAAATAGCCGCATCAATTAACAATCATTATAAAAAGAAACATAAGGAGCCTGTTAAGATGGCAACTGAAGAAGAAACCAAAGAAGCAGGCTTTTTAGCTCACATGAAAGCTTGGTTTACAAAAGATGAACCTCATGCCGAAGCGAAAGCAGAGGATAAGGAAGTTAAAGAAGAAGCCAAAGCTATGGAAGAGGACGAAGAAAAAGAGCCTAAGTCTATGGATGAAGATAAAGAAGAAACTAAGGCAATGGATGAGGGTGAAGACAAGCCGGAAGAAGAAGCCAAAGCCGAAGATAAAGAAGAGGAAGACTTGAAAGCTAAAGTCGTTGCTCTTGAAGCAGAACTTGCAGAAGCTAAAGCTAGTGCAGCCAAATCGGATGTTGCATCAAAACAAGAAACTGAAAAAGCTACAATGATCTTAAATGCAGTTGGTGAGCATAAGTTTACTACTCATGAAGCTAAAGAGCTTGCCAGTAAATCTTTGGATGATGTAAAAGCCGCTTGTGATGGTACTCCGGTAAATGCGTCAGGTGCAGGAAAAACAGAAAGACCAACTCAATCATCTACTGATAACAAATATGATGCTTGGATGTCTCTCAAATCAGAAGGTAAGCACACTGAAGCTCAGGCTTACTATAAAAATAACAGAACAGAAATTTTAAAGGATAAATAATTATGCCTGTTACATTCGCAAATGATGATATTGAAGTAATCGCAGCAGAAGCATGCATTCAAGAAAATCTACCAGTGGACGACTTGAGAGTTCACGCGTTAGAGCTTAATCCTCAAACTGCCAGCGGAACACCGGCACTTTTTGGCGATACTACAAAAGTTCCAATTTATGCCGCTTCTGGTACTGCTAACACTTTTGATAAAAGTACTAATAACTATGAGACCGCAGACGCATCGCAGTCTGTTGCTTATAAATCTGTAGATATTGACCAGCGCAAAAAGAGAACTATTGAAATTGATGAGCTTAAGCTAAATAGAACTGATGTAGCCCCATTGGTAAGGCTTGAGCTTGAAAATGTTGCTCGCACAATGGTTGATGATGTTAATGGTCTTATTTTGGCTGCTAACTTCGCACAAACTACATCAATTGGCTTAGCTAGTGCTTGGGATTCTGACGGGGTTATTGATCTACGCGCAAACGTTGACCAGATCAGAAAATATCCAGCATCTATGAGAAAACTAGCTCTAAATGTAGATTACTCTGTTGCTCTACAACGTGACCCAGCGATCAAGAATCACAATACTCTTGCGCCGGTGGATCTGCCTAACAATCAACTATTAACTTCATTCGCTAAATTTGGCGGTGGTATATGGGAGCAAGAGCAGCTTCCAACGGGTGAGAACCTTGTCGGAATTGCTACTAATGGCTGTGGTATTGCAATTGCCATGCCTTCTATGTATCAGCAGAATGACCCTGATACGTACGAGCAAACTACTATTATGTGGAATGGCTTCCCGTTCTTAATGAGAAAACATAAGAAGCAAGGTTCAGGTGATATATTTATTACCATTGAGGCTCAGTATGGTTTTGCTGTTGCTGATGAACTTGGAATTGTTCGCCTAACTAGTGCGTAAATAATCGTGCTACCGAGGGCGGGCGATAACTTCAAACGCTCTTGGTAGTATTAATTAAGGATTTACGAAATATGACAAAATTTTCACTATATTACGGTGTTCTAAGAAGTTCTGGCGAGCTGGAAACAATCGCGTTAAAAGACCGAGGCCAATTAGGGCCAATGAAGGAACAATTAAAAACCGATATGGCAAAGGCTGATATCTGTAAAAAGTATTCATTCCTTGTTATCGCTACAGATTACGGAGTTCAGAAGCGTTTTAAAACTCCAATTCATCATTATTCATCGAAGCCTAAACGCGGCAGAAAGCCAAAGTCTGAGGATTAATAAATGGCTTATATTACATTAGATCAAGCGAAGCAATATTTAGGCGACATTTACGAGTCTGCTTATATTAACGTGTCCACTGACTTAGTTGATGAAACTATATTACAAGACGATATCGAAGGCGTGACTAGTGTAATAGATAGCTATGTAAAACAGACTTATAATCAAACTCTGACAGGTAGCCAAACGCTTCAAATGATGCGCTCTATAAGTGAGCAGTTATTATATGCTAAAGCCTATGAGCGCTTCGACTCTTCAGAGGTTCCAGACTGGGTGAAAGATCGTTATGACCGCGGGATATTTCGCTTAAAGGATATTCAGAACGGCACTATGATATTAGTTGACGAGACTCAAAGCCCAAGAGATAGCGGCTTTTATTATAGCTTCAATAGTGCTGATAATAATGGAAAAGGCAGAACTAATTTTGATCGTGATTCGATGGCTGGTTACTGATGGCAGTAAATGTAGATAACTTGGACGAAGTAATAAAGGCAATGGTTAAAATGGAAAAGGCTGTTGAACTTGAAGTTATCCGCGAAGTAAGAAAGCGTTTTAGAGCTGTTATGAGAAAACTTGTACCAGACGCTAAGGGATCATCTCCGGTCAATACTGGAGATCTAAAGAAAAGCGTTAAAATACAAGGTAGATCAAGACGCGGTATAAGTAAAGTAAAGTTGATTTGGCGCGTAATGTATGCGGGCCCGGTGAACTTTAAAAAAGATGCAGAGTCCAGTCGGTACGCCACTGATTTATGGGATAAGAAGAAAGAGCCATTAGACCAAGAAGGGTCAACAATAGTAACAAGCGTATTTAAAGAAGTCTTAGAAAAACACGGCGTTAAGGTAGAGAATAGATGAGTTTCAGAGCGGCATTAGTTGACGATTTAAGAGCAGAAGCGAGCATAAACAGCATTGTTGAAACTCGTGTTTTTGGTATGTTCTATGAGTTTGAGGACTTTTTAAATAGTTCAGCTAATAGCGTTTCAAAATTTCCAGCATTAACTATTGAACAGGATAACTGGGAGCGCGAAAATAACTTAGATTCTCACGATAATTTAATTTATGCAAGCTATACAATTACGTGTTATCAAGTAGTGAATCTAAGTAAATTAAAATCAAGGTCACAATCTGTTAGAGATAAAGAACGTGATAAGCTGCGAGAGGTCGATACACTTCAAGATGCAGTGGTTAATTATCTGATTGATAAAAAAGGCGCGGTTGGTTCATACACGCTACTTAAATCACACGTTGAGAATATAGCTGATGGTGTGTTTGAGTCTGAGAGAAATCGCGAAATAATCACAAAAGAAATAACTTATTCCATAACATTTAGCTAAGGAGTCTTATTATGGCAATGGAAGGTGTAGCAACCACTATTAATCGAGGTGGTCTAGTCGGTGAGGTGGTGAGTATCAACTTGCCAGATAATGAGGTCAAAGAATTTGAGTGCACTACTCTTGATGATGTAAGAGAACAATTTGCACCTTCTGCGATGTTTGTGGGTCAAGAGGTATCACTCACTGTAAGATTAACCAAAGATGCACAGAGCGCTATTGCTGTTGGCAGTTCAAATTCTGCAACAGTTATCACAACTTCTGGCGGTTCTACATATACATTTGATGATTTTTGTAGGTCTGCAACTGGTGGTGTGGCTGATGTTGGCGCGACTGAAGGTATCACCCAAGATATCGTATTGCGCTTAACTTCTGAAGTGGCATTTGTAGCAGGATAATAAAATAGGTCGGTAGCATGATAGATTTTAATAATATAGATAAATTAAATATTACAAGAAAGCACACATATAATGGCAATGATTACTATCTCAAAGAATGCTCACAAAAGCAGATCGAGGAAGTGTCAGAAAAGTTTGATAATGATGGTGAAGCTTTAATGTTTGAAATGTGGCAAATAATGCTTTGTGATGATAAAGGAAAGCTGTTAGAATTAGATAAAGAGTGCATTGCGAATATACCGACCGGCTTAAGATCTGATATTTGTAAAAGTATGATTGATTTAGCTTCTGGCAAAAAAAAAGCTTAACATCTTATGACTATTACTGGCATGTTATAGCCGAGACTATGACATGCTCAGTTAATGAAGCAAAGCAAAGAGTTACGCCACAAGAATTTAGAGACTGGTTAGAATATTTTTCACAAAGTCCACCATTAAAAGAGTATTTAAATTATAGTCAAGCCAATATTAGCTACACCTTAGCGGCGGTCAATAAAGGCAAAGGTCAAAAGAGTATACCTCTTAACAAGTTCCTATTTGATTTCAAAAAGGTGTACGAAGATAGTAAAGAGTCAGTTTCTGATAAAGTTGATAGAGTTTTTGGAGCGTTAGTTAAAAATGGCAAAAAGTAGCGGAAATGCAGGCTCTCTCTTTTATGGGATGAGCTTAGACACTAAAGAGTTTAAGAAGAAGCTTAAAGGCGCCAGAAAAGCACTTAAAAGCGCTGGTGAAGAAATGCGCGAGACTTTCACGGCTATAGGTACAGGCTTTGCGATTGCTGGTGGTGCTATTGCGGCAGGTACTACAGGCTTATTTCTATTTGCCAAATCCACCGCAGAAGCAACAAATGAACAAATACTACTAGCCGACTCAATAGGCGCTACACAATCCGAAATAGCTGGCCTTGGTTTAGCTTCTACGCGTTGGGGTGTATCTCAAGATATGCTTATTGATAAGATGCGAGAAGCTGGCGGCATTGATGCTTTTAAGGATATAGCAGATCAAGTTAAAGGCGCAGGTGATGAAACTGCCCAACTTGCAAAGGCTCAAGAGTTATTAGGTAATGAAGGTTTAAAACTTCTTCCTATTCTACAGCAAGGTGCAGGTGGTTTAAAAGCTATGGAACAAGAAGCCATCGCACTTGGCTTAGCGTTATCTCCTGAACAGATAGAGCAGAACAATACAGCATGGGGACAGTTTGAGAATACAATGCTCAAAATCGAGGGCTTATCTAAGCAATTAGGTACAAGTTTCCTTAAGTTCTTTGGTACAGCTTCTGCCGGTATTGATGTCTTAATCGATGCCTTTGGTACAGATATTAAAAAGGCTTTTTCAGAGTTAGGCGATTTTATGGGTCGGTCAGTAGAATCAGCAATTAAATTCTTTTCAGAAAAAGGCGTGCCATTTGTTTTGGCTTTTATAAAACTAGCTAACTCTATCGGTAAATCATTTGAGACTTCATTCAATTTTATATCTGGTGGCGGCGGAAAAGCTTTGAACTCTGTTAAGGGGATAGCTGATGGTATGACCATGTTTATATTGAATATGGGTAACACGATTAAAGCGGGAATATTAAATTCAATATCATTTATTATAAAAGGATCATTCGGACTCATAGAAAAGTTTAGTACTTTTGTCGGAATGGCGGTAAGTGAGATTGCTGAGATTGGTGAGTTTTTGGGCTTACTTGATGATGGTACAACGGATAAAATTAGAACTGAGTTCTCTAAATTCGGACTAGAGATAGAAGGATTAGGCGAGAAATTCGCAAAGCCTTTTGATGAAGCTTTTGAAGATACTACTAGTGAAATGGCTGAAGTATTCAAAGAGAATAGAAAGGAGTCGCTAAAATATCAAAACAATATAGACAATTCTTTGCTTGAATGGAAAGACTCCTGGAAAAGAGCTTCAGACGACTCTAAGAAGATTGCAGACTCTAATAAAATGGCCGCCAAAGCAGTATCAGGATTATCAGACCAAAGAACATCTATTGCTATAACAGGATCACAAGAAGAGTTTAGAATAAGGCAAGGCGGCCAGCAATTAGCACTACAGCAAAAACAACTAAGCGAAATGAAGAAAACTAGAATTGCACTAGAAAGGTTAGGGACTGCATAATGGCTAATATAGTAGAACAGAAATGGATTAAGGACGGCGCCGGCGGTCGAATGGATGAGGACGGCGTAATAACATTCAATGAATCGACTATAATTACATTTAATGAAGTTGTGACAGATACGCCGGACGCTATAGCTAGTGCAGGATTTAACCAAGGCCAAGAGCATAGAGATAATTTCAATTTAACTCTATCAGGAGCTATAGAAGCAAACCCGCTCGATGAGGGTAACGGTTTAATATGGCGCTTTGATTTAGAGTATAATACTGCCGGTTTTGGTCAATCTAACACATTTGGTAACTCTCCACCAAGAGCAACCGTAAAAATTGGCACATGGTCGTATAATCAAATAGTTGAAGCTGATAAAGATTCTGGCGATGCTCTTGTTAATTCTGCGGGCGATCCTTACGACCCTATGCCAGAAGAGATAATAGCGAACCCCGTTTTAATGATAACCTTGCGCCAAAATTCAGCAAAGATTGATAGGGTCGAAAAGATAGGAAGTATAAACCAGTCACAGGTTAGAATATGTGGCATAAGCTTTCCCCCTAATACTGCTATGCTTGCGGCTTATGAATCTGACCCTGTTAGAGATGAAGAAGGCTATTTAACTTTCTATAATACCTATACAATCAAAGGTAATTTTAAGGCAGGGAAAAGCGGCGATATTATCGGATGGGCCTTAGAGATACTCAGTCAAGGTTTTAACGAAATAGTTGACGGCAAGAAACAGGGAATACAGATAGAAGAACAGACAAACAAAGGTAATGAAGGCGATGACGGGCCTAAGTTTGGATGGGTTCCAGTAGCTCAGCCTCAAATGCTAGATAGTGAGGGGAAATCAACAACAAATCCAGCCAATGCAGACTATAAAACCTACATAGTCCATAACACAACAAGCTTTAGTTCCTTCGGCTTACCTTCAAACTTTCCGGTGGATTAAATGGCGAAACTTATTTCAAATAGAGACGGACAAAGACTAGGGCCAGCGCTTGATGCTATCGAGGCTATGACTCAACCAAAGAATAGAGCTTCAAGAAGGCGTGTAAGATCTGTAAGTTCTGGTGGATCTGTTAGAAAATGGGTTGTCATAACTTCTGTGATTAACCCGAATGAATATATGGGAGAGTTATATGATTATCCTGATGGTGAGTTAGAAGAGCCGAGTATAAAAATATTAGTATACGGGGCAGAGTCAAACGAATTTGAGTCAGGGTATGCAGCATTCGCAGATAAGGCCGAAGATAGTAACGGCGATGAAGTTTATTATATAGACGGGTTCCTATTGGGTTAATTATGGCATGGTCAGATATAGATTTTAATATCATAAAAAAAGGTATGATAACCAAGGGGCCGGCTTCTGTCTCATTTGGGGATTATCTTAATCAATTTCTGAAGGCAGCCCAAGAGAGGGTAAAAGTATTAACAGGAAGCATAAAAGAAGATTTAGACTTACCTGGAATAGACGACTGGCAAGCAGGGTATATAAGACAAAAAAGTAATACCAATTCAAATAACAAAAAAGAGTTTCCAGCACAATTTAGAGCATTAATAGAGCTATATAGCTATCTATGGAATCTTAAAACGTATTATTATCGTGACGTGCTTGATGACTTAGAAAATTACCAAGATTATATAGTTGAAGATCATGCACTTGAAGTAGCTATAGGTGAAGAGGCATGGGATATATTTTTGAACTATGAAAGCCTATCATTTGAGAAGATTTTTAAAGCATCAATATTACATGCATTTTATACTATTTATGAACTTACTGAAGTCGTCGAAGGGTCACTATTGAATACAGCAGAAGACCCGCTTGAGTCAAAAATAACTCAAATTCAAGGTTTTGGCTATAGATGGTATGGCGCTCAAGGCAGAGGTGATAGTATAGCTGAAGCAAAAGAAGAAATTGATGATAACGCTTTCTATCAAGCAGAGGCACAAGTTACGGGTTATTCTAATAGACATAGTATTCAAGAATTTAGTTCTGGTTTTGTGACTATTGATTTTAAAGGTGAATTGGGTAACTTTGCATACGGTATACTACAAAAAGATTTAAATGATGATGTTATTGAATCAGACATATATATAGTTGGTGAACTTCGAGTAAATCAAAAGGTGGGGTCAGAAGATTTTGGCGTATTAGGGCCATATGATGATGATTATCCATTATTACTATTTAACCAAGAACCTATATCAATACAAGTAGAGCCGACCACAATTATCTCAGGTGCGACAGGTACTATAAATCAATATATATATAGAAATAATAGTGCAATAGGCCCCGAGATACTTCCTTTTGAGTTGGGTAGTCCACCAGATGGAAAAAATTATGTACAAGCCAATCGAATAGAGCATACATCAAAAAGGGGATTTATAAATCTTAATTTACCTGATCTGGAATACTATATAAATTAAATCAATGATTGCATAAATAACTATAAGAAAATATAATATATAAACTTTAAATACAGGCTAAAAAATGGAAGACCCTAAGTACAACGATTTAATAAAAGTTGGATCGAATAGCTCAACATATCAATATAAGGCATTCCCGCGCGGTGCTACTGGTGGCCTTCAATCTAGTCAAAGTTTTATATTAGAGCTTACTTTTGAGGACGAGCAAACACCAGCGCAACCTTTCGATATATCCGGCGCAACTGCAACGCTATATGTAACTGCTTATAATAGTCCTGGTTTTCCTAAGACGATGTTAGCGGCTGGCGTATTATCTGATTCAGGTGGCGGGACTACTG
>Ga0208667_1000744_pt1 | contig 13176 bp, 22 predicted proteins | sample 11BtaG_FD_184085 | JGI IMG/M metagenome (GOLD analysis project Ga0208667, IMG submission 184085) | Marine viral communities from the Subarctic Pacific Ocean - 11B_ETSP_OMZ_AT15265_CsCl metaG (SPAdes) (version 2) | ecosystem: Environmental > Aquatic > Marine > Oceanic | place: Pacific Ocean... | reverse complement strand
TTTGCAGTACATATTGTTGTAGATTTCAAACCCCCCTATCCCTATCAAATTATTCATGAAAGTGTCTATGTTCATCATCTGTAAATTCCTTTCCAAACTTGTTGTAAATACTACAATCACCAATTATGAATGCATCTTCAAATGGAAAGTATTGAATCAGTAGTTCACAAAACTTTTTATGTGGTAAATGGAAACCATAACGTGATGAATATAGTTCTTCCGCTGGTTTGTTTATCATCTTACCCAAGAACAATGGAATAACGTTCTGTGTGGCAATCTCTTGGATTGCATAAAGGTCGTCCGTATCTAATAAGTCCACATCAAAGTATGGTTCATTGTACTCATAAAATCCATCAACTATTTGGTTTACTTTCATATTGTTCTTATCTCTAAATAATAAATACCAAAATCAAATATCAACGCTTTGTTATTATTAAAACGATTGAAACTTATTCCAAAAGATATTTGTTCTTTATATTCTCCTATTTCAATTCTCATCATTAATCATTGCAAGTAGTAATGCATAATTAGCAAGGTCCATGATTGAATCATTAATTGATTCATTCTTTGGTTCATCATTACTATTAAGTAACACACCAAGTCTTGCAACTTTTGTTGCTATAAGGTTTAAACAATTAAGTTGTGCATTCCCACCAGCTATTTGACCAGCCATCTTGAAGTTTGACAACCTATCTACATTGGCATAGTCATCACCTTTGTTTAGTAGTACATCACGCATCTTATTAATGTACTGATCAAAAAATTCTTGTTGTTCTTGTTTTGTCATATCGCTACAAATTTAATAAATAATTTTATCATCTTTCAAACACATTGCTTCAAAGCCCATTTCACGCAACTGGTCAATCCTATAACGTTGTAATGGCTTTAAGGTATCATTACCAGTCTTACACTCAATAAACACAACCTTGCTATCTTTTAAACACATAAGATCAGGAAACCCATTCTCACTCAATCTTATTATGTTTAACACCATATAACCTTTGTCTTTATATTCCTTAATAACTTTACTTTGGTAGTTCATAATCCCTTTTAAACATTCTCAATGTATAATCTTTTTTATTGGTAACACTCTTATATATTTTTGATTCAATACCTTTTCGAGCAAATACCCAATACACATCATTGTTCTTGCGTTCCATTGTAGTCATCCTATCTTTTGACTGGAAGTATGATATTGCACTAAAATCAATGTTGTAATACACCAGTGCATCAGCTTCACGTAATGATATACCCTCGCGACCTGATATGATCTGAAGTGCTATGTTCTTATTAGTACCATTAAAATCATCTAATGTAGTACATAATGTATCACCAAACACTTGCTTTAATATATCCAGTTCACCTTTAAACTTGTAGAATAACCCAATCTTTTGCCCTTTGAATTTATCACGTATGTATTCCGCCTTTGATGTGTCAAGTATCGCAACACTACCATCCTCAAGAATACACGAACCACTGCATAGTTGATGTATCTTATTTTTCATCTTGACTGATGTGTCTGCTATGATTGCTCCAGCACGACCAACAACAATCTTGTCCTTCTTTAATGTATTAATAATATCGTGTGTGCTTTCCTTTATATCACACCACAATATGTGTTCATTAACATTGGATTCAAATCCAGCTTCTGATTGTGTGTATGTTATAATGTGTTTATCAATATATGGTTTAATCTTATTATAGTCAGCACTTGAATAGTCTTTGACATTAGCATAACCAAAATTGCGTTCCGTAACATTAACAAACTCCTTTGCCCATTTATAGAAATTAATCCATTGTTTAAATGGTGAATGTATGCTTACCCAATATTGATGATAAACTTGGGAATAGCTTTCCGCGTTTGGTGTACCACTTAAGAATATCATTGGCAATGTAGACCAACGTTGTTTGATTAGTTTAGTTGATTTGTTTGGCTTTGGAAACGAACCATTTCGATGATGTTCATCAGATAACAAAATATCAAAGTCACCATTTACTTTGTGCAATGATTCGTTGTTTATTATAGTTATATCAAAGCTAAACCCAAATTTATCATAATCATCTTTGATGCTGGTTATGGCTTTCTTTTTAGTTATGAATAAAACATTGGATGCACCAAGTTCTTCGCATATTGATAATGATGTTAGTGTTTTGCCAGTCCTAACCTCCATTTGCAAATAAAGCAAACGATGGTCTGCAATGATGTCAACACCACGCTTTACAATGTCCTTTTGATAATCTCTTAATTCCATTAAAACAACTTTTGTTGAAGTTTATGATTATTCAACCTTTTCATTGCACTATCATAATATTCCTTATCCAACTCACAAGCAGTCAAATCAAATCCAAGATTATGACAAGCAATGGCTATTGAACCACTACCAAGATGTGTATCAAGTATTTTATCTCCTTCTTTCGCAAAGTTCATTAAACAATAATCATATAGTTGAGGTGGTTTTTGTGTTGGATGAAATTTCTCGCTTTTGTTTCTATATGCACTATATCTAAACATATTATTTGCACCTTTAAAAGAAGTCCAAGCATATTCACAATCACTAAAACTCAAACCTTTTGGTATTTCTTTATCCCATATAATAAACTTTCCACAAGGAGGTAAATCAAAATAATTACCCCCCCAAATTATTTGATTTTTACTTACTCTAAACAATTCTTTAAAATACTGCTCACTTGGTATATCACTATCCCAATCTTTAGCTTTCCATTTTCTATTTTTAGCTTTACTTGCTTTTGGTATGTTACCTATTCCCATATTCATATTAGCAATATCAATCCCATAAGGAGGATCAACTATTGCCAAATCAAAGTGATTATCATCATACCTTGCCATTAAGTCCATATTATCTTCGTTTGTTATATTCATAATTTAAAAAGGTAAATCATAATCTATCATAAACCATCTATCACCATTCGTGTGTCCTTCAGTATATTCCCCACCAATGTAGTTTGCGTATTTCTTAACCCAAATGTTGAATTTCTTTTGTGTTAACCATTTCTTATAATCTTGATAATCATTTACAAACTGATCATACATATTGCGTTTATTTAATCTAATATTAAACAATTCAGTTCCATCATAATTACACCACTCATAAAACTCTTGTGATGTTTCACTGATGAATTTACGCAATTTAATATTCTTGGCATTGGTTTGTTTTATTAGTTTATGTGTAAAATATAATTGAATACAACCAACCATGTAATTGTCAAATCGTGCATACTCATCATCATCCCAGTCATCAAATAATGTTCGACCAAAATCATCATATGGTGTTAAATCACTATTATAATATTGAGCCACCTCAACTTCATGCCTTCTTCGGTCATGGCTATTCCCTTCACCTTTAATTGCATAGTTGGTTGAAATCAACATCTTTGGTGATTCCTCAACACCCAGCTTGATTGCATCCTTTCCTTTGCGTTCAAGTGTTATTCCTTCAGTAACTAAACTAAACTTTGACTCAAAGTCAAAATTCTTCTTGACATCATCAAAAACCAGAATTTGCGTATCCTGGCTTATAGTCTGATATGGAAACGATTTCTTATCATCAAATGACTTTCCATCTAATATGCCAACACGCCTAATTTCTTTTAACCCTTGAACAAATAAACCTTTTCCAGTGCCACCCTCAGGATTGTCACTAATAACCTCATCATTTAGTATTATAGCTTTGTTGTCTATCTTATTCTTATAGGTATGTAATAAATAACCAATTGTACATTCAATGGATAATGGTTCACCGCTGGATATGTTATTTATGAATTTTTGATAATCATTGTCTATATTATCATTTTGATTGAAATCCCTATCAATGATTTGGTTCTTCCATATATACCCATTTACATTGACATACTCATTTAAAAATACTTTGTCTTTTGTAACTTCAAGTATTCCATTTCTAAATGCAATGAATGATTTGTGTTGTGTATCATTCAACATCATCAGGTCAATTGTTTCTAATATAGTTAGAAACGAATCAGTGAATAAGTTTTGATATGTAGCAACATATGAATAAACATCAATTTCATTATTGTCTAATAGATAAGATAAAACAAAATCCTTTATTATTTCAGTTGATGTTTCAGATACTATGTTTGATTGTATTTTTACAAAGGATGGTTTAAGACTATCAGCAAAGAAGAACTTTTTAAATCCATTCCTTTCAAGAAATAATTTATACTTTAATGGATCAATCTTAATGTTCTGCTTTTTATCATAATACCAAAAGTCATCATGCTCTGATTCTTCACTTACTTGGTCATAAACATCATCATTAATGTTGTGCAGTTCCTGAACTTTTTCCTTTCCATACTTTAAATCCTTTTTAATACTATCTATTTTGGACCAATCTTCAAAATACTTGCAACCAAATTGTCGAATCCGATATGCACTTTTAATTGTATTCTTTGTTTCATCTTCACTAAACTGACCATGAACCACATTATTAAGTATGTAATTAACTGCATTAATTTCTTGAATACCATACTCACAAAAAGCACTGGCAATGTCCAAGATAAAATTGTTACGTTCACCCTCAATAAAATCCTTTTGCCAGTTAAACTTCATAATAAGTTCAATCTTCTTGAAATCATCATTGATTGGTATCGTTGGAATCTTTTCAGCAATTAGAAAACCATCATCAACCAGCTTTGGATTGTATTGTATAGCTTCATAATTAATGTAAATATTTGGATCGTATGATTCGAAACAAACTCGATCGACGTTGCAAGTAGCACCATCAAAATAGTCATAAAGGTGATCCTTGTTAAACTGCTTAAAATATTGTTCATGTTCTTTTGCGTTACATTTTGGTATTGATACAATGGCTTTATATCCATTTCTTGATGGTGACATAAATACCGAAACAATATGTTTGTTTTGCTTCAGTTGGTCAAACATCATATCCATCTTATTATTTGGTATTTTATCAAAGTCCAATACCATAAGACCACTATGTTCTTTGAGTCCTGACTTTTTACGTTGTGTAAATACACCACCAAAGATGATACAAGGTAATTGATTTTTAAGTTTAGAACGTGCATCACCTTCCAGTGTCATCATCTTATCAATGATGTGTTTTGACTTTCCTTCCTTTATTCTTTTAAGTGATTGGTCAAGTTGGACATCATAGGGCACATCCGATGACTTAAATAGTGATTTAAAGATAGAAATCTTTGTGTTTTTTATCATATTGTGGATACAAATTTATAATTTTTATTTTTAGACTAACAAAACAAATCCTATGTGTCCGCGTAAAACGCTGATAATCATATAGTTTAACAATTTAGGACACATTTATTTCCCAAGTGACCCCCCCCCCTTAAAATGAAAATGATTTTTCAGGGGGAGCAATAAGGGAAAAAATCTCAAAACGCGTCCTAATTTATAAAATGGTTAATTGCTTTGTCGATTGAACCATATGATTCTAAAACTTGCCATCCTATATTTTCAATGTGTTTCTTTGAATAATGATCATAAGTTTCCAATCCTATTGATTGCAAATAAAAATGTCCTAAATCTTCGATTGTGTATTGCATAATGTATGTATATTAAAAAACCCCTCACCATATGATGAAGGGTTTGTGTTAGTTATTTTAAATTTAAAATAGCTTTTTCAGTTACTTCAATAAAGTTTTTTAAATTTTCTATTTGTTGGTTATACCATTTGTGTCTATTTACAATATTAATTTCTCTATCATCATTAACTTTTAATGCTTTTACATTTGCTTCTGCACCTTCTTTTGTAAAGTAAGAAGGAAATTCTGTATTTGACTTATAATGTAACATACCATCTTTTGATGTTATAGTATATACGCCAGCTACTGATATAACATAATTGTGACTAATAATTCTACCATTTTCCATTTGTAATTGACTTGAGAATTTTTTTAAATTGTCTTTTGATGTTTCAATTGTCTGCTTTAATAATTTAATTGTGTTGTTCATTTTTGTTATTGTTTTTATTATTATGATACAAATATAGTATAAAATATTAATACAATGCAAGTTTTATTTTATTTTTTTTATTGTAATATTTTTATATACATTTGCAGTTCAATATAACAACATGAAAAAAAATATTATTATCTACTTTGCAACATACCTTCCATTTAGTTTGGCATTGTTTGCACTTAATTATTCAGTCATTGCAACAATTATGTTTGCGATTGGCATTGTTTCACTTTTAGAATATTACCATGACCGAGTATGAAAAGTCACAACTCCGAAAGTTGGTACAAGATAAACTTGATGAACTGGAGCAGATGTACATTGATTATTATAATGATGATGAAGAACATTATTCACCATCTATTAGAATAAAATCAAAGATCAGAGAATACGAAACCATATATAAAAAGTTAAAATGAAATTTCAAAACACAATATCAAACGAACTCAAAGATATTTTGAAGTGTTGCACATCCGTAACTGAACGAAGAAGGATTGCAGACAAGCACAACATATCTATTCACACACTTAATAGTGTGCTGGAAGGCAAAAGAAACATTACATTTAACAATCACGATGCAATTTTGGAACTACTTGCACAAGCAATTAGCAATGCAAAGTCATTCCATATGTCATTGATTGATTATTTTCACGAAACAAAATTTATTAAATTTATATAAACATGGCAATTTTAGCAACAACAAACCAAACAAAAAAAAGCATTGAAATCATTCCAGCTGGTTCATATCCAGCAAGATGTTATTCAATGATTCACATTGGAACTATTGAGGAAACCTTTAATGGTGAAACCAAAGAACGAAACAAAGTAAGAATCACTTGGGAACTACCAACTGAAACAATGACATTCAATGAAGAACGTGGTGAACAACCTCGTGTCATTGCAAAGGAGTTCACACTATCCTTACACGAAAAATCAACCCTTCGTGCATTCTTGGAATCTTGGCGAGGTAAATCATTTACCGACAAAGAAGCAAGTTCATTTGATGTGACTAATCTTCTTGGTGTGCCTTGTCTTTTATCAATCACGCACAAAACATCAGGCAATGGCAAAACATATGCAAATATTGCCAGTGTGTCAATGCTACCAAAAGGTATGGATTGCCCTGATCAAATTAATGAACGGCAAGAATTTACTTATGATAATTTCAAGCAAGAACTATTTGATTCCTTTCCTGACTTTATTAAGGAAAAAATAATGATGTCAAAAGAATACCAATCGTTAAATAAAGATACAAATGAAAACCTCCCATTTTAATGATATAGCAAAGAATGTAATTCAGGGGATGACCGATCCCCTGATTGCATATGCAGAACTCAAAGAATTAAAACGCGAGATTGACCAAGCAATTAAGGATGTTGAACCAATTGCACTGGAAGAATCAGAAAAGTATGGCAAATCCTTTGAACTGCATGGTATTAAATTTGAACGCAGGAATGGTGCAACACGCTATGACTTTAAGCATATTGAACAATGGCAAATGCTACACCAAGAACTGAAGAACTTTGAAACCGCATCTAAACAAGCACTTGCAGCAATGAAATACAATGCAAATTATGTTGATGAGAATGGTGAGCAGATTCCAGTTCCAAGATTAACCTATACAAAAGATTCACTTATTACAAAATGAAAAACGTACATCCTTATTTAATACCAGCATTTGATGTTTATGAGATAAACAAACAACTGGCTGAATACACAACACCTGATGCAATCAAATATCAGGTTGCAAAGTACTATGCAAAGAAACCAATCATCAAAGTTTTGTATGGTAATTTAACCGCTACCGATATGAAGGATTTGATTTGCAGCAAAACACGCAAACAAGAAATCATTCGCGGAAGGTATGCAACTATTTATTTTTTGCGTAATATATTAAACTTAAAACTTGCATCAATTGGAAAGTTGATGGGCTTTCGTGACCACTCCACAATTATCAATGCACTTAAAACATATGAAGCGTTATGTGAATACGAAAAACCATCGTTTGAAGATCACATCAATTTGTGTTCAGTTTTTAAAGTACCAAACCGCATCCAGTTTTTAAGATGAACCCATTAATTAAACTATACTTGCTTTCACTTGAGATGATTCCTTTGTTGGATGATGTCGAAATAAATGGTGTGAAAGTACAACGTGATATTAAACGTGTGTCACGTACCCTTGAAACATTTGTTGTGGATGCTTGTGACTTGCTTGAAAAACAAGATACAAAGAATGAAATCCATGACAAGCTGGTGACAAACTTTAGCAAGTTAATGGATAGTTTAACGGAAGAAAATATTGTAAACCTATGATTTTATTGTTTATTTATTTATTCCAATCCACACCATTATTTGATAATGTGGCAAGGGGTAATTCATTGGTTGATGCAATCATTCATGTTGAATCACGCAACAATCCAAACGCTTGGAACAAACGTGAGGATGCTTGTGGTGTTTTGCAGATTAGACCAATCATGATAAAAGATGTGAACCGCATTGTAAAACGCAAACAATACACGTTAAATGATAGATGGAACAAAACAAAATCCATTGAAATATTTTATATTATACAAGAATACTATTCACCAAACGGAACACCTGAACGCATTGCACGTGTTTGGAATGGTGGACCAAATGGATACAAGAAACCACAAACACTCGCCTATTGGCACAAAGTCAAAGAACAATTATGAACTGGAAATACTACATTCTAACACTTGGATTTGCATTGATTGTTGCATCATTAATGATCAACGATTTAACACGCATGAAAAATATTGAACCGCCTATCTTAACAAATACAGACACTATTTATTTGCAATTGGATAGCTTACAAAAACAACAAGATACAATTAAACTATATTATGAAAGAAAAGTTTCTAATTACCATATCCTTCCTTCTTCTGAACGTATTAAGCTATTCTCAAACCGCATTAATAGATGAAACGACTGGTGATACTTTGGTTACTATTACCATTAGTCAAATGGATAATATTTATGTTGAACTGTTGCAAAAAGATTCTCTTGTTGCTCAATCAAAAATAAACGCGTTTAAGGAACTTAAATACACCCAGTTAATAGATAGTACACAAACAAACCTTAAACGCACTCAACACGCTTTAAATGACCTTAAACAACGTTATGATGTTGTACTGACCAGCAACCAAAGACAACAACACAAACTTAAACGTTCACGACAATCATTATTGATTGCACTTGGTGTTATTGCTTTGCAGATTGTTTTAAAATAAATGCGTAAACCTCGCAACCTGACCATGCTCTTTGTGTAATAGGAAGCCTTCAATTGCTTTTGGTGAATGCTGGTATCCATTCCGATGATGCCATGAATCCGTACCGCTTGGTGAACGCAATGATTCAATTGTGATACCCTGATAATCTTTCGATTGCTTATGGTGAACATGGTGGGTAAAAATGTATCTGTGCTTTGTATTTGCCCAATATTCTTTTGCCTCAACTGCCATGAGCAATGGAAGGTCATTCATCTTTGCACCATCACCATGTGTTGTGCCAATCACGTTCTGACCATATTTAAAATACTTACGATGTGCAATTGAGCAATCAAAGGTCATATTCTTATTATTTCTAAACCACGTTTGAATGACATCCGCTAAAAAAAACCCACTTTGATAGTCATGATTTGATGGGTTGAAAGTAAAATGAACATCAGCCAATGGAAGCAACATCTCAAGAACATCAACATAAACTTGTTTTGCCATAAGAAAGTTTGAATACCACATTCCATCCGTATCTTGTGGTGTGCCTGATGTCGTTTGTCTTTTTGGGGAATCAATATGCAATATGTCATTACCACCAATGAAAAGTATTTGGTCTATATTATAACCACGTGATTTGTCAATGATGCCTTGAACACCTTCCTTCACACGTTGCACTGCAATATTCGTGTTGTAGTCCTCCCCAGTTTCAAATGCTTCACAAAGTTTTCCAATGTGTACATCAGCTGGATCAACAACCAGCAAATGACCATCTTGTATTTTAGTTCGTGTTAGTGGTGGGTAGGTTGGTGCATAATCTTTTAAATCATTGATTAGTTGTTCACGAATTTTATCATAATCAACCGCACCTTCAAAGTCAGGATTCTTGAAAAATAGTGATGCATCTTTGGTTTTAACCCAACCATGTTTGACATTGTGAGTTGGCACACCAGCCATTTCACAATATGTGTCAATCTTGGATTTTAATTTTAAGAAGTATTTTTTTGCACTTGCTGGTGATTTACCAGTCAAGTCAGCTATCCTTTTATAATATTGAACGCGTTGTTCATTTTCAAATTGCGGATACTTATTAAAAATCTCAATCCATTCATCCGAATAAATCCTTTTCATTTTGTACATTATATGATGGACACGCCTTCAAACCATTTGAAAACTCATTATGACCATGTATAGTAACATCAGGATAGCAACCTTTTAACTTTTTTACAAGTCTTATAATTGAATCCTTTTGTGCTTTTGTTCTTGTGTCTTTTGGTGTTTTGCCATCAGCTTCCACACCCCCAACATATGCAATCCCAATTGAATATTTATTTTCACTTCTTGTGTGACTTCCCATCAATTCAATTGGTCGACCAGCATGAATCTCACCTTTTATATCAATGACATAATGATAACCAATATCAGACCACCCACGTGCCAAATGCCATCTACGTATTGTATCAACGCTGATGTCATCACCTTCACGTGTTGCAGTGCAATGAATGATTATCTTATGGATTGCCCTCATAGTTGTTTTTTAACGTCTTTGATCTTGGAAATCATTTGTTTGAATTTATCAATAAACGAATACCCTTTGACCGCAATAAATGATTCGTCCATTGACTTAACTTCAATGCTGATTAAAGTTAGTGCAGTGATTTTGGTTGCAAGAAACTCTACATCCACAACACTCATTGTTAGTTCGTTAATGATAAACACATCCGAACCATACACCATCATAATGGTTGTTATGTATGAAATTAGTTTTGGAACAAGTCCATTCCTAAATATTTTGGATGTGATTTTTTCGTTTAGTTGTTTGGCTTTCCAAATACCAAATGCAGTATCAATAATGGTGCTTAAACTAATTAAAATTATAAGCGGTTTTATTGGTGCAAAAAATAGTATGATGACTTTCAATATGGATGTCAAATAAACTTTCATTCCTCATCATCCGTTTCAGGAACCACACAGAATGTTGATTCAGGATATTTTTCACAGTATGCCTTTAAATAAAGCGAGTCATCTCCAGCAAAAGTGTGAACACCTACTGGGTCAGGATAAACCTCATATTTCTCAAGGCTTTCAACCTCTTCGTTTAATAACATATCAACGCTATATTTAGTCGATAGGTCTGTGCATTCGCCTTCCTCATCAAATGCTTTGCAAATATGTCCTATTTCAACAACTGCATTGATTGCTGGTATCAAAGTTTCGTTGCCCTCCTCATTTTTATTATATAAGGTTGGTCTAATGGTTTCCCATTGCTTGTCTGTAAATTCGTATTTTTTAAAAATCATTTTTTTACTCTCGTTCTTTTTATAGGTGTATTTATTACTCTTATAATGTGGTTAATGTTGCTAATTCGCTATTTGATAATTTTGTATTGTATAGTTTAAAATCGTTTATATCTTTCTTTTGTAATTCAGTTCCATCAAAATAAGAATTTAATACCAACGCAGACATTGTCGGAACAGTTGCACTTGTATCTGTGCCAACTTGAGTACCATTAATGTAAGCAACATAATCATTTGCTTTATATCCAAAAGCAACTTTATATCTTTGTCCATTCACTATGTTACCTCCGTTTATTTGAACACCACCGCTTGAATAAAATATAAACTGACTACCTCCATATAATCCTATTTCGCTACCACTTGCACCTAACCAAAAATGACTTTGACTAACACCGTCTGTTCTTTGTGCTACAAAATCCATATAAACAACCCCCTCCGTTTGTCCTATTCTATCCGCAACGTTTGTTAAGCTACACGCATCCGCATTTCTTGTAACGGATGAGCCTATAGTATTTATTATCGAGGTGGGGTAGCTGCCGACTTCGAGCTGGGCTCCCCAAATGTAAATACCGCTACTTGGAATATTAGTTACCCATAAACCCGATGTACTTGTCGAATTGCTTCCAATTAAATCAAACCTTTGCCATTGTGTAGTGACATTTACTGTTTTTTCATCAGTTCCTCCTGGGTCTTTTAATTTCACATTAACATTACCTACTACACTTTTGATATATATCGTTTTAGAAATAACACCAGAAGCAGTAACATATCTATAAATGCCAGTTGTTCCATTCCCTACAAGTTTTGTTGCGTTTAAAGTTCCATCTGGACTAATAGCAGAATTGCTTGTTAAAGTGACATTGGCTTGTAATGACCAGCCAGCACCATCAGTAAAATCACTCGAATAACGAATCAAATTACTTCTCTGAGGTTCCAAAATTAGTGAGCCATTGGTGTTGTTAAGGTAGTCAACGCGAGGGATGTCATTTTGAAATACTTCTTTAACTGATACGTTGTCGATTGAGCCAGTAAAACTTGAAGTGCTCCTAAATATACATAGCGGGCCTGTTGCTGTTAAATCAAAAGCATAAGTACCATTTGCGGTTATATTGGGAGTATTTCCTGTTAATGAACCAGTGCTTAAAGCAGCCACTAAAGTACCGCTTACATAATTTACAACAGTAAATACTAATTTATATGTTGTTCCAGTTGTAAGATTTAAATTTTCATATAAAGCATTATTATTAGCACTTCCATTATAACTCGCTACGCCACTGCTAATACTCCAACCTGTTTCTTTAGTCCAATCCGTATCCGTAGCAAAATCTCCATTAGTTACTAATTCCGTTGTGCTAACTACTCCAGCAACCTCAATCAACCCACTTGAATTAACTCTTGTACCGCTTGTGCTTCTTGAGAATGTGAAGTCTTGTTTATAGAATCGTTCACCCTCTTTGTAGTATCCTAAAAGGTTGTCTGTCTTTCCAGCCCAGTTACCGCCTCCTAATTGTATTGTTGGTTCTGCCATAATTATAATATTGTATATCCGTAGAATGTTGCTAAATTATTAAAACTCAAGTTTACCTGACCAGTCAAATCACTCAACTCCTCATCACTCAACGCCTCATCAAAGTATATTAGTTGTTTTGTGTTGCCGTAAAAAGGTAAAGTTCCAT
>Ga0208667_1000743_pt1 | contig 13205 bp, 16 predicted proteins | sample 11BtaG_FD_184085 | JGI IMG/M metagenome (GOLD analysis project Ga0208667, IMG submission 184085) | Marine viral communities from the Subarctic Pacific Ocean - 11B_ETSP_OMZ_AT15265_CsCl metaG (SPAdes) (version 2) | ecosystem: Environmental > Aquatic > Marine > Oceanic | place: Pacific Ocean... | reverse complement strand
AGCAGACACACGGTACTGACAACATAGAACAAGAAGCAATGGACATTATTGTTCGTAAGAAGACATTGCTTGAGAAAGAAAAAGAAATAAAGTTTATGTTAGACTACAGGTTTGGTCTTGGCACATATGATGAAATGTTAGGTATGCGTAGGCAAATACGCAAGGATCGTGAAGAGACTGTTTATAAGGCTATGGAAGCTAAAAGACAAATACAGAATAACTTAGCCATAGCCACTCTTTCGTTCCTAATTCTTGGTACATTAGGTGGGGGCATTTATTTAGTAATACTAGGAGTTAGTTAATGAGTATACTTACAGTTATGCCTTTAGTGTTGGCAGGTTTATTAAGCAGCCCTGAGTTTGTAATATGTCAACTAGCAAAAAGAGTGAAGATAAGAGAAGAAAAAGTTTGCATTTACCGTGGCCCTAATGGTACAATAGGATATCATTATCCTAGCTACAGTTTTAAAGAATGCCCAAAACAATTTATGTGTAGATATACACCTAATGCTAAGAAAAAAGTAAATGTTCAAGATATACTTGACGGATTAAAGGACGGATTTGAATAATGACAGCAATGCAGTTTCAAGGATTTAAACCACAGGCAATGGAGCGTATAGCTGGTACGTTAGGCTATCAGGGGGACATGGGAAAGTTTAAAGACTTCCTGCAGTCTGATCCTGAAGCGCAAACAAAGTTTAATGACTTTCAAAACAAAGCTATTCAGATGATGAATGGTGGTATGGTACGTAAAAACTATCAAGAAGGTGGCTCTGTAACTACAGAAGAAAAAGAAGAAGTTGTACCTGCAAGTATTGGTCAGACTACAGTAAATCGTATGCAAGGACCAGCACTACCTATTGGTGGTATAGCTACAGCTACTGGCACTGTCGCACAACCATCACAAGATTTAGCTGCAGGTGCTGGGCAAGTTAGTACAACATCACCTGCAGCCACAGCTACACAGGGTGCTGTACAGCAAGCTATAGCAGACCCAAGAACTGAGGTATCAACTATAGCACCTGTTACTACTGCAGGTACAGTAGAGCAAACACTTGACAAAACACAAACAGCTACAGGCACTGTATCAGATCAGGCAAAGGTAACAGGACAGCAACAAACTGAAACTGCCGTAGCTACTGTAGATGCAGCACAAGGCACTGCCCTTAAAATGGATAATCCTGTACAGCGTGAGTTACAGGCAGGTGAGATTATTGAGCCAGCAGCTAATGCTGCAAAGGCAAGTCAGTTTACAGAACAGATACAAGCGGCTGAAGCTACACCTACAGCCCAAGCCACTGTAAAGGGTCAGCTAGATACATTGATGGCAGACTTTGAGGGTGGTGAAACACCAGCATGGGCTGCAGGAGCCTTACGCAACGCTACAGCACAGATGGCTGCACGTGGGCTAGGGGCTAGTAGCATGGCAGGACAGGCTCTTGTACAGGCAGCTATGGAGTCAGCACTGCCTATTGCTAGTGCAGATGCACAGACAGTTGCAGGGTTTGAAATAAAGAACCTAAGTAACCGTCAAGAAAGAGCCATGCTGTCAGCACAACAACGTGCTACCTTTATGGGCATGGAGTTTGATCAAGCCTTTCAATCACGTGTAGCTAATGCAGCTAAGGTTAGTGATATAGCTAACATGAACTTTACTGCAGAGCAACAGGTAGCACTAGAGAATAGTCGTGCAGCTAACACAATGAACCTAAGTAACCTGTCTAACCGACAGGCTCTTACTATGGCAGAGGCATCGTCACTAGCAAACCTTGACATGGCTAATCTAAGTAACCGACAAGCTGCAGCCGTAATGAATGCACAGTCTTTCCTTGCAATGGACATGACCAACCTAGCCAATCAACAACAGACAGAAATGTTTAAGGCACAGCAACGTACACAGTCTATGTTTACAGATCAAGCAGCAGAAAATGCAGCCAAACAATTCAATGCAACTAGTGAGAACCAATCTGACCAGTTCTTTGCTAACCTTAAAACACAGACCTCACAGTTTAATACTACACAAGCTAACGCTATGTCACAGTTTAATGCTGGTGAAGAAAATGCTATTAACAAGTTTAATACAGAAATACAAAATCAACGTGATCAGTTTAATGCACAGAATGGTTTAGTAATTGCACAGTCTAATGCTGTATGGCGTAGAGAGATTGCAACTGCAGCAACAGCCGCTGTCAATAGGGCTAACGAAATCAATGCTGCTGCTGTACTTGATATGTCAAATCAGGCATATGCTAATCTGTGGCAGGAACATGCCGACATGATGGAGTGGGCATGGACTTCATCTGACAATGAACGTGATAGACAGAATGCTGTAACACTGAGTAATTTAGCTGCAGGTAATGCTAGATCACAAGCAGAATATGCGGCAGATGTTTCATCGTCTAGTGCTATTGGTGACTTTGTAAGTAAGTTAGCACTAAGCTACGCTGGTAGTTTATTTGGGTAGGGGAATATAATGTTAAAAGGACAGGCTATAGCAGCTTATAATAAGTACATGAATAGAAGCATGTCGGTTCAACCTAAAGAACCTAAAGTAAAAATGTCTGGTTTACTTTCTCGTAATAAAGAAGTAGATGAAGATGATACAACTAGTGATGACTATATCATGGAACAGTTTAATACACTAAAGAAACTACGGGCAGGTATGAATAATGGATGAACTAACACCCCTTATGGATGGGCCAATTCCCGGTCAATCTCTTACAACTGAAATAGGTTCTCGTCCTTGGCAACAACCAGCTAAGTTTAGTACTGTAGAAGATACACTAGAGCATTACGCCACTAAGATTACAGACCCTAAGATAAATGATTCACTGTTAGATGCTTTAGAAATGGGTACACCAGTAGCATCTATTGCAGAGATTGTGGTACAGTCTGGTGCTATGGAAGGTATACATACTATTGATGTATCTATACTTGTACTGCCTGTTATCATGGAACTCATTGCCTATGTAGCTGATGAAGCTGAGATAGATTATAATATGGGTACAGAAGAACCTGTTGATCAGGACATAGTGCCTGAAGGTAAAATTGAAATGGTAATGCAAAAGTTAAAAGATAAAAAACCAGAAGTAAAAGAAGATAAGCCTGTTGACATGGCTATAGAAAGTCCACCTGCAAGTGGCCTTATGGCAAGGAGAATGTAATGGGTTTTAACTTAGGGGCATTCTTGGGTGGTGCTGCACGTGGTGGTAGTCAAGTACTAGATGAAAGACGGGCAGAGGCTGAACGTGCAAGGGTAACTAAAGAAGAACGGCAGTGGCAACTAGCTACTGAAAATCGTGCTAATGCTAGGGCCAAAAAAGCTAAACGTGCTGCAGATGCAAAGGCATTAGAAGAACAAATAGGTACTATGGTAGCACTAGGTATGCCAGCAGATACTGCACGTGCTGTTGCTAAAAATGGTAAGGGTGCTATGAATGTTGCTATTGGTGACTTAAAATATGGTAGAGAAAATGGTGTTAATGCTGCTTCATATTATACTATGGGTCAAAAGGGTTTGTTACAAGGTGATCCCTCTAAAGCAATAAAAGGTGCTGAGCCTGCAGGATTGTCTATTGATAGTGAAGGTATTCGTAATATGTACGGTGCAGTTGATGAAGATTACTCTTCACACAATGAGCAGATACGTGCTATTACTAACAAACAACTTAAATTAGCTGCTGATAGTAATGAATATAAACAACTAGAAACACAACGACAGGCTTTGTATACTGACATTGGAGCAATAGCAAAAGCTAAAGATACTAGCGGCGAAGATGACGGTAGAAAATTTACAGAAGGTACAGTAAGAGCGCAGATTTCACAAGCTAGAGCAGATGCTTTATCTAAATATGAAATTAGTATGAATATAGAAACTCAAGTAAGAACAGGACTTGAAGGAAAAGGTTTAGAGGTTAATCTTGCAGATTTACACGCAGCTAAATTTTTAAGAGGCGGTGCTGGTAAAGTAGGCGATCCTTTTATGAATGATAGTATTGTTCAAATAGAAAAAGGCGCAACAGAAAAACTTGAAAGTCAAGGCTTTTCTGCTTTAAGAGCCGATCCACAAAATGCTAATAAAACAGTTAAAGATATTACAAAACAAGAATACAATCAAGCAAGACAAACTTTAGAAGAAGGTAATATTATCCGAGTACCCACAGAAGATAGTGAGGGTAAGCCAACAGGTAGATTTAGTATACTAATGTACACAGGAGTACCTAATCAAGTTGACCCTGAATTAATAGGTGAGCCTTATATATTTTTAACTCAAGGGTAATATAAATGTCAAGCATATTTTTAGACAGATCAGTCAGTAAAGATAAAAAATTACAGACTACAGATAGTTTTGTAACTAGTGATCCATCAACTAGTTTTATAACTAGTGATGAACCTGTTGAAAAATCAAACAAAATAAATAAAAAATCTTCTATATTTACAGAAAGAAATGACGGTACATTAGTAGGCGTTCAACCTATACTAGATACTAGTGTAAGTTCTGAGCCTTCTGTTATTGAAGAAGAAAAATCAGAGGTAGACCCTACTGGTTTGTCAGCTAGACTTCAACGGGCATATAAAAAATACACACCTTTTGGTGGAACGGCTTATGGCGATGATATGCCAGAGGCTGATTCTTATATTGGTGGTATACTTAATCCATTTACCCAAGTACCGTCAGGTAAACGTAAAGAAGAATTAATTACAGATGGAGAAGATGTAAAGAAAGAAACAGATAGATTAATAAAATTAGGTATACCAAAAGAAAAAGCAGAAGCAACAGCAGAAGCTAAAGCAATGGGTGTGGCTAGAAATAAAATAGAAACAGAAAGAGCAAAAGAAGCAGGTTATACTAGTAGAGAAGAGTATATAGAAAAAGAAATAGTACCTTTGATGTTAGAAGAGTTTGAAGGTATAAAGGAAGGCTCTGTCCGTGAAGACATAGGAGTTGAAGGCAAACAAAATAATCCTATTATGGCAGCTATGTTTAAAGCTGCACCTGTAGCATCTTATAATGCTCTTATGAGTGTTAGTGATCTTATGAGTAAGGGTACTGCTAATATAGAAGATGCTATTGAAAAACAAGTAAACGATTTACCTAAGTCTGTTTTTAATGCAGTTAATACTGTAGTAAATTTAGGACCAAAACGGGATGCTAAAAGCTCTAAAGAACTTACTAGTGATATTGTCAATGCTTTAGGTTCTACTATGGAGTTTAGTGAAACACTTCCCTTTGTAGGTGTAACTGGTGTAGCAACTAATGCATCTATAAGGGCATATAATAAAGCTGCTAAAAATGTTATTGCTTGGGAAAGTGGTGGCAGAGAAAAAGCTATTAGAAAAAATACAGGCGGTGCTGAGTTAGCTACAATGGAAGCTGCCGAAACTGCAAGGTTACTAGCTGATGCTAAAGCTAAATCTGCTGCTGGTAAACAAGTAACAGAAGAAATGATTGATGCATTTGAAGCAAAGATAAATAATGGTAGACCTGATAATGCACAAATAGTAATACATAAACTAGATAAAGACGGTAAGAAAATACTTGACGATGATGCGGCACGTAAAGCTGGCGATATTTTAGCAGAAGAAACCTACATCGCACAAACAGGAACAGTGCGTGATTTTTTAACTGGCGATTTATCAGTAGGAGCAGGTGAGTATAACTTTATTAATACTGGTGCAGGTGAGTTTGCTCATCTAGCTACTGGTAGTGATACTATTATGAAACCTATTTTAAACTCTAACAAGTTTAATGCTATTATTGCAGTAGCTACTGACTTAAAAGCTAGAAATCCTAAAGCATTTGCTAAACCTAGATATATAACTAAAGTAGATAAAAATGGTCAGCCAGTATTAGACAAAAATGGTAAGCCTAAAAAGATACGTGATCCAAAACAAATATCTGTAATAGATGAACTGTACACTTTAACTGTATCAAAAGACATGATGGCAGGTGAAGAACTTATTGACATGTTAAATGATTATGGTTTATCTTTTGAAGATTATGTATTGACAGTAGTAGGGTCAGGTAGTGAAGCAGGTAAAGTACTACAAAAATTGTCTGTTATTAAACGGTCCAGACCTACTACAGAACTAGCAGATGCACAACAAAAAGCCTTGATAGATGCACAAGGTGATATCCGTAATAATTTTATGCGGTTAGAAAATATTCGTCGTGGTCTGTTGGTATCACAAATAGCTACTGCTGCACGTAACCTTACCTCTGCAGGTATACGTGCGCCTCTTGAGGGCTTAGGTAATGTAATGGATAGTTCATTGTATAACCTTACCAATAAAGGTGTTGGGTCTGCTGCATATCAAATAGTATCTCCTACTAATTGGAAGGAGAGTTTTCGTCATATGAAATATATGTTTAGTGAACCAGAGGTAGCTAAAGGTTATACTGATTTAATATTGGGTCAGCCTCAGTTAGCTAAACAATTTGATATGATGTACAATAACCTTAATGAAATACAAAAGGCCACAGGCAGGGGCAGTGGCGGTAAACTAGACTATGTTCTTACTGGCCTTGAAGATGCTACAGATATTTTAAATACCCCTAACCGTTGGCAGGAATACCTAATTCGTAGAGGTCAATTCTTTGGTGAACTAGAACGTCTAACTAAACGTGAGTATGGCATTGATCTTATTGATACACTACAGGACGGTAAGCTGCGTGACTTGCTTAATGATGCAGGTGGATTTAAACCAGAGGGGAAACCATCTTTCTTAGAACTAGTAGATCAGTCAACTAAAAAAGCACTTGACGTTACCTATGCCAAGCAACCAGAAATGCCTGTATTTCGTAATATAACAAACTTTATTACTCGTAATGGGTTGACTGTTGTTATGCCATTCCCACGTTTTATGTTTAACAGTATGGAACTTATGGGACAATATGCAGGTGGTGCATTTTTTCCACTAACACGTAAGGTAACAAGTCTTGTAACACTAGGTAAAGTAGGAGGAAAACCCCTAACCCCTAAAGATAGACAACGTATATCACGTAATCTAGTGGGTATGGCTGCGGTTTTTGCTGCATACCAGTATCGTACAAGCGATGAAGCACCTGCAGACTACAAACAGATTGGTATAGGTAGTGATACAGAGATGGATACTACGCCACAGTTTCCTGTAAGGCAATATTTGTATATGGGTGAAGTTGCTAAGAGAATAAATGAAGGTACATTTAATACATTTTTTGATGCTAAAGAATTTACTGAAACATTTGCAGGTACAAACTTCCGACAAGGCTCTACTAATTCTATACTAGAAGAAATGGCTGCAATAGCAGCGGAAGGTAGCACCGATCTTACAAAAGGTGAGACTGCAGGAAAGATGCTTGGTGAGGCAGTAGGTAATTACTTTGCTACATACATAACACCTTTTAGTCAAGTCATTGAAGCTCAACGGTTTGGGTTATCTGCATCAGGTACACGTGGCCTTGAATATAAAGAAATGGGCAGTGATCCTACACTAGACTTTACAGCTTCTCTTTTAAAGGCTGGACAAAAACCATTTAAAAAGTATGTGACTACACCTCAAGAGGAAGCGGAGTTACCACCTAGACTTACTATGTTTGGTGGAGTTAAGAGTAGGGTATCTCCATTGTCAAGGGTAGCACTAGGTATCAACCTATCTACTAGAGATAAACCAGCAGGTGAATACCTAGAACGACTTGGATATAAGGATTGGAAACTAGGCAGTACATCACGTGTACCATCTATTCGTAATGCAGAGAACGCTCACCTTACGGAAATTATGCCTGAGATAGTAGAGGCACTTAAACAACATGAAGAAGATACACGTAAAATATATAAAAAACAAACTAAGCTATACAGAAACAATATTACTGAAGAAGAAGATGTAACTGCTAAAGTAAGAAACTTAGCAAATGAACATTTTAAAGCGGCTAAGTCTGAGATAAGGGGTGCTGGGCTTGCAGGACTTTCACCCTATGTGCGTAACCTTATTGAGTATCGTAAACTTTCTCCAGATTTTAGAATAGAAGCATCACAAAGATTCTTTAGTGATGAAAAACGTAAAGGAGGTCAAAGATTACCTGACCCTACAAACAAAGATGATTTGGCTGAATTAGTTATTATAGCAAAAGTAGTTAAAGATGCAAAGAAAGCAAAGTGAGGGGGCAATTAAGCCCCCTTTTCTTTTACCTATCGTCACCACTACCACCAATAGTACCATTAGCTTTACGCTTAGATAACTTCAACTCATTCTGACTAGCTATATAACCTAATGTTAATTCAAGATCAGTGGCTAGTGCGGCACAGTACCACAGTACATCACCAATCTCCTTGGCTATAGCGTCCCTATCCTCAGATGTAAAGACCCCATCCTTATCACGTAAGACCTTCTTAACCTTGTTGGCTACCTCACCTGCCTCACCAACAAGACCCAGTGCAGGATACACAACCTTGTCTGTATAGATAGCTGTGGTTGCTGCTGATCTTTGATACGAATTGAAATCAGACATGCGGTACTTGCCCTCCATGAATGTCTTTACGTCTTTCTCTAAGCTGTTCATCCTTCTTTACCTTTGTTAAGTTCTCATGGTAGGCTTTGTCGTATCCTCTGTTCCACTCACGAAATTGCATAGTGTCTGAGTGAAAGGGGTTGACTTGCCCACCTCTCTTGAAGGCATAGTATCCCTGCTGATACTGTACCTTGAGTGGGGCATCGTATTTGCCCAACCCTTTTTCTTTACGGCTCATTGGTTTTCTCATGCTGCTGCCTTTACATTGATTAACTGTGCATCTACATAGGGTATGTGATAGAACTGCTCACCCTTTAGTATGTTTCTTCCCCTTGCCTCTTTTAGTCTATCGTCAGTCAGTAATGAACTGTCAATACACCATGCCTGTTTCATGTCCTCACGAAAGATGTAGAACGTCAGGTTGCCTTTGTGCTTGCTTAACAACTTCTTCTTACGTTCAGGTATGCGTATCTCTGTCCAGTGTGTAGGCCAATCTCCTTTCCATGCAGCCTTTACCTCTGCTTCATTGAAGTATGTTTCTCCACCCTCTTGTGTTACTACGTCAGCATCATAGGATTCCTCACTGTTTACTACAGTATGTCCATGATACTCAAGGTGTTTGATTAGAGTTTCTTTAGCTACACCATCGTATTTACCGTAGAGATTATGAGAAAAAGGTTTTCTGTAAGCGGTCATGTTATTTCCTTATTGAGTTACAGGGTAACATTATCATTGTGTAAAGTGTATGTCAATACTTATGTTCCTTTATCTACATTAAAAGGAAATGGAAAGCATTGACTAACTGCTTTTGCAGTCTCACTTGGTCTTGAATTGTATAGCCTTAACATATCTACCTCTCTCCATTGTTGACAAGACTCTTCACTTGTAAAGGCTACGTTTGGTGAAAATACTATGAAAGTTTTTTCATTTGTTGTTGGCTGTATCATCATCATTACTACTGTATAAACCCATATCATTTTGTGATATCCTTTCTAGGTTATATCTACCATTTCACAAACATCACCAGTACATGCCATAGTCTGCATACCACTAGTGTTATCTGCATGTTCTAGTTCTGCTAGTTTAGTCCAATCAATTTTAACAGGTGACTTATCAACCATGTTGTAGAACTCATCTTGAGTACATTCCTGATACGGAGCCTGTTGGTATGTATGTTCATTGAAGGGTAGGAATGACACACCTGACATTTCATCAAAGTGTTTGTATACAAACGCCCCTACTTCTAGCCACTCGTTAGCCTTGACATTAATAGTTACACTAGGTTTATGCTCACACCAATGCCGTTGATACATCAGCCACATCTCTAACTGATCTAGTGCTGTCATGTCAGCCGTGTGTACTGCACCAATAGGTGATTGCATAGGAAAACTGAACACTGTAGTAGCGTCAGGCTTCATAACGTCAGGTTCGTTAGGTATACCTTGTGCTTTCATAAACTCTGTCAATGGGTCTTTATTATCTCCACGCACAGTACGGATATAATAGGGAGAGTGACGAGCATGAATGCCAGAAGATGAGTCAACCAGTTGGGAAACTGTTCCACTGGGCTTGACACAAGTAATAGCAGTGCTATGAGGGATACCAAGACGGTCAGCCCACTCAGCGTTAGTAGAAACAGCCACATTTTTAAGATGCTCCAATGTTTCGGACAACCCTTTGTTCTCTAAGGTCATCAGCTTATTGTCCATTATTCCTGTTAGTGATACACCTAGCAATCTTTCCGCTGCTGTATTGGTGTTCCACACTTTTCGCAAGTATGGAAAGTTTGTGTAGGTGGACTGTATTGTTCCAAGTATAGTTGCAATGCGGGTTTTTCTTGCAAGGTCTTCCAGACTATCGTTAGCACGGATGACAACTTCCGTAAGATTGCAGAACTGATTCGGCCTAAGAATGATTTCTGAGCAGGGGTTGGTTCCGAACTCATAGCAAGACTCTCTACGGCCATTCTTTGCAGCCTGTTTAACTGATGCTTCTCTGTTGAAGATACCTCGTTCACCACTACCACTCTCCATTAGGGCTGTCCACTCACGCATGAATGCCATGCTGTCTGGTTTCTCTGTATAAGATACTGAATTGTTAGCCAATGCTCTATGACTTGCGTTCTCCCACCAGTTACCCGACTTAGCATGACGCATACGATCATCAGATAGATTAGATAAACTAATCATAGCACTACGGCGTACACCACCTACCACTACTACCTCACCAATCTTACACATAAGATCGTGACACTCTAGGCTGGACAGCTTACGTCCTTGTGCCTGTTTGAATGTAGTGATAGCAAAGTTAAACAGATCAATCAATGGTGCAGGGCCTGATGCCCTACCACCAAATGTCTTTAGTCTTGCACCTGCTGGCCTGACTTTAGATACATCCCACTTGGGAATTTCGCCAGCCCATAGGAGTGCCAACACTTGTCGCAGACCTTTAGCCCAACCTTCCTTGCTGTCCTTGATGACAACACACGTTTCGCTTTGGAAAAGAGTAGGAACATCAGGGAGTTTAGTAATGAACTGACGCTCAACACTGAAACCAACCCCCGTCCCGCAAAGGAGGATGAACATAGCCTCATCAAAAGACTTAGGATCATCTACGGGTAGGTAGCTACAGTTATACATACAAGTGTTGTCACGATCTGCAGCCTTACCTGCTGTCATCATTGACCTCATACTAGGCATAACCTCAAGGCTAAGAATAGCCTCACGTACTTCCTGTAGGTCAACAGGTTTGAGCCAAGTCTTTGCAATGTTTTGTAGGTATCGTTCTACTGTTTCTCCCCATGTCTCACGGCGTCCTTCATCATCTAACCATCGTGCATAGCGGCTGGTTGCAATGAAGGTCTGGTAGTCAGAAGGTAAATAGTTATTATTCATCAGTTGTTATCCTCATCTTGGTTATACTTATACCATCTATATCATATATGTATGCATAGATAGCTTCATTTAATTCCTCTTGAACACTACCGTCTACTGGTACAGGGTAGTCCTCTTCATCTATTTCAAGACTTATTAATATCCTAGCTTTCATTTTCTAGCTCATGTATTAATCGGTCAATGTACCAACGTGCTTTACGCAAGTCTTCTACACCATTCTTGTAGGGCCAACGCCATATGTACTTGAAGGCATTCTGCCAACAGTAGGCATGGTGTGGCTCTACGTATGATCCCTCTGACATTGCCTTCATTGCATCAATGCATTCAATCCCCCCCGAATTGTACTGTGGGGGATGATTGACTACATCTGCTGGCAACTCTTTCCATTTAGCCATTAGGCATTACCTCTTGTTTTAGATGTTAGCGTTAGCACATTACCGTCTGCTACATAACTAGGTTTGTCATCAGGTTCATCGTGTAACCTGTTAAGAACAAAGCTATGTAGTGCATCCCTTACGTATTCGTCTTCCTCTATTACAGGTATAACAGAACATAACATGCTACACAAGTGAGATAGATACGCAAAGTCTTCTTCACCCAAAGGGTTATTCTCAGATGATACCAGAGATACCTGTACGTCACCATCCCATGCACCATTCTCATGGTAAGGAGTAATGCGTATTATAAAGTCTTCATCCCTCATATCATTTACTATGTCTTTTATATTCATTTACTTCCTCACTACTTTGGGATGTGGGTAGGCAACAAACTTAGTGCCTAATGCCTTACCCTTTTCTTTTAACCATGACTCAGGTACAATCCTATCATAACATTCAAAGCCATACCTGTCACACCATATTTCATATGTACTCTTAGCACCCTTACGTAGCTTACGTCTACCGTTTTCAAACACAAAACGTATATCCAGTTTAGGGTGTTGCTTTTTTATCGCAAGATGCTTTCGCCTATCGTCTGTAGTAAACATACCCTTAGTCTCAATGATGATACCATTAGGTAGTATAAAGTCTGGTGTATAGGTACGGTACGTCAAGTCTTCCCATTCAATCTTCATTGATTCATACTCGGCAAGTACACCTTGCTCTTTTAAATAGGTAGCTAGTTTAACTTCTAGCCCACTTCTGTACCCGTACTTTCTAGCTGCACGAAAGCTCTTGCCATTCATCACCGCCAGAAAAGGTGTCGGCTTGGCTGCACAGTCCAAGGATTATGCGTCAGGTTTAGCTTGGTCAACTCTTCCTGCACTACCTTATCCATTTCATTACGTGCATTAATAGCTTCACGTAAAGCACCATACTTCTTTTTCTTTAGGTCTGCCTTGGCTTGGCTAAGGTCATCTTCCATAGTGGCAATGGCCTCTTCCATATCTTTGATTTCTTCTTCATTGAACATTAAAAGTCTCCTACCTTTAGGGTTGAGTAGTTTCCCCAACCAGTACCATATTCACCCGACTTGTTAGCCTCCGCTATAAGGGCGAGTGTTTCCTTAACCTGCTTAGTTGATTCTATAACTAACTCAGGTGACATGACATGCAAGTGTGCCATGTAGGGTGCAGTCTTTTCAATAGCAATAAAGCTAAACTCTTTAGCCTTTATGCCAGCCAGTTTACAAGTAAGCAAATAGAAAGCAGCTTGTATATGATAAGCGTACTTACCAACTTGTTCTGCAAAACCTTTTGGCGAAGCATCAATAGTAGTTTTAATGTCAACGATCTGTCCTGTCTCTGGTATGTATAAATCTGGTCTTGTCTTGATGTTCAGACCACTTACAGGATCAACCGTAAACACACTGCTTTCTGTTACCTTT
>Ga0208667_1000741_pt1 | contig 13210 bp, 22 predicted proteins | sample 11BtaG_FD_184085 | JGI IMG/M metagenome (GOLD analysis project Ga0208667, IMG submission 184085) | Marine viral communities from the Subarctic Pacific Ocean - 11B_ETSP_OMZ_AT15265_CsCl metaG (SPAdes) (version 2) | ecosystem: Environmental > Aquatic > Marine > Oceanic | place: Pacific Ocean... | reverse complement strand
CAACAGCTAACATCTTCTTGCTGGGTTCTAACTTGATTAAGTATTCATACAAGGTCTTAGTTACCAGTACATCTCGTTCACAATACTTCTTCATCTCTTCGTTGTAACTGTCCCAAGCATCCTCGTTCTCTCCGTAAGTAAGCTTTAACATCTCACCCATCCTGTGTCCCCAAGCTTTTAAACTGTGACTACCTACCATTGCAGGGTCAAAGTCCTTACGCTTGAAGTCATCTTCTCTCAAGTCAGGATGTAAACATCTACTCATAACAAGAGAGTCTTGTACTCGGACCAAAGGTGGATGGAAGTTATACAACTTAGCTAACGCAGGTAGATCAAAACCTATGATGTTATGTCCTATGATCTTGTCTGCTTTGGCTAACATCTTTAGTCCTTCCTTTATCCCATCTCCTTCAAAGGTAATCATCTTACTGGCGATAGGATCATAGACGGATATGCAATGGCAGACCTTGAGGTCACTCAGATTAGTGAAGTCCTCAATGCCGTTGGTTTCTATATCAAAGAATAGTATTTTCATATTATTAAAACGGACTCGCTCCGCTGTTGGTTGTTATTGTTTTGTCTTTGAATACATCCTCACTCTCTGTGTACCTACCGCTATCTTGATTATAAAATAATGTAGATGCCAGTCCAGTCTCACCTGAGAATCTATTCTTTAAGACTCTTACTTTTGTTTCGTTATTGTTTTCTTTTTGTTGATTTCTCTCTAGTCCTAGTACCATATCACTAAGTTGTGGTATAGAATGACTACCTCTAAGGTCTGATAATCTAGTTACTCCACCCTCTTCATGTCCTCCACCATTCGGTGGTCTTCTAAGGTGTGATACTAACACCATTCCACATCCAGTCTCTTCTACTAAGCTTCGTAGTTGTGTCATCGTATTATCAATTAACCTTCGTTCATCATCTCCTTGAATACCACTAACCACAATAGATAGATGGTCAAGGAATATCCACTTACATCCTAATCCTTTACACAGGTATCGTATCTTACTTAACAAGTTATCACTCTCCGTACTGCCGAAGTGGTCATAGGTATAGAAGTTCTTGTTACCCATAGTCTCATCGAATGCTTTGCGTAACTCCTCCTCCTTCAGATCATTCTCTAGGTGCAGTGGTTTGTTAAGATGAATGCCCATGATACCAAGTGCGGTCCTTCTTACTGATTCTTCCAGTGCTATATAACCTACAGTTTCTCCTAGACCTAAGAGGTGGTGACAAACTTCACGACAGAACAAGGACTTCCCAATCCCTGAACCAGCACAAAGTGTCACCAACTCTCCTCGTCTTATACCGTGTGTCATATCATTCAAAGAAGCATACGGATAAGGTTGTGACTCAGAAGTATCCTCCTTTATCACAGCTTGCCATATATCTTCTCCTCCCACTATCCCATCAGGTCTGTATTCCCTCGCTTGCCATAAGCAATTCACCAACTCCTCGCTACGCTTTGCCACTAACATATCATTAGCATCCTTTAGTGGCAGTTCTGCAATGTGTGCTTTACCAGGAGTCAAGAGTGCTGCACATTTTGCTGCTCCATCTCGTCCTGGATCATCGTTATCAAAACAGAAGATTACCTTTTCAAAGGATTCCAACCAATCAATCGCTTGACTGACATACTTCTTTGCTCCACCTGCTCCGTTAGGTACACTAACCACAGCCCACTTGTTTCCGAAAGCTTGACTGACACTTAACGCATCAATCTCTCCTTCACACACTACTACTCTTCTTCCACCACTACTCCAAAGGTGCTGTCCGTATAAGCCATACAGCTCTCCTTTGATAGAAAAAGTTTTGTTAGCGAATCGTAGTTTCTGTGCGACAAGTGCTCCGTTCCTACTCTTATAGTTAGCAATATGCACTGGTTCTCCGTTGTGAGTTCCAATGTGATACCCCCACTTCTGACAAGTCTCTTTAGTTAAACTCCTTCTAGCTACTTCTTGTGGTTTGCCTTGTATAAATGCGGTATCGTTGGTTGTTGGTATAGTCATAGTTTGTTGTCTGCCTCGACTGTATGAATTACAGCTGAAACACATTGTGCTTCCGTCTTCGTTGACGGCAAGAGCGTCACTCGATCCACACTTTGCACACTGCTGATGCGTTCTAGTGAAAGCCATGATTTTGGTACTTGTTTATGTGCATATAATATTCCTTTCTTTTCGCACCACATTGCATAGGTAGTCTTACTTCCTTTACGAATCTTGTTGTAAGCGTTTTGAAATAACAACCTAATGTCTAGATCAGGATGTTGTTCTTTGATTAACAAATGCTTAGACCTATCCTCCGTGACCCACCTCCCCTTGGTTTCAATAATGATTCCGTTGGGGAGGATGAAGTCAGGAGTGTAAGTGCTAAGTCGCTTGTACTCAATAACTAACGATTCGTAAGTGTACTTTATACCACAGCGTCTTAGTTGTGATGCTATTCTCTCTTCAAATCCAGACCTAAAAGTCTGCTTTGATAATGTCCTCTTCTTCTTCTTCCGCATCAAGAGCTTGGTCAAGGGTTTCACCTCCGTTAACATATCCTCCTTCAACCTCAGTGAAGCCAAAAGATTCTGCTGCTTGACTGGATAGTTCTCCGTCTGCCAACTCGATTACTTGTACAGCTAGTAACTCCAATGATACACCTACTCCCATTAAAGGAGAGAACCAAGTTTTAGGACGGACATTTAAACGAACCTTTGATCCACCTCTAATGATTACTTCTCTATCCCAAGGATTACCTTTGGAATCAAACAGACCTAATGATCTTGTGTAATCACTGCCGTCCTTACGCTTACCATTCACTGGTTTCAACTTAGCTTTTAATACATAAGTATCTCCTTCTAATTGAATAGGTAACTCATAAGTCTTTACCTTTTTGCCGCTCTCTTCTGCTTGTTCCTTTTGTTTCTTTTCAAGAATAGGTTCTACCTTTTTAATAATAGCTTCACCTTCTTGTTTCGTTAGTATTATATTACAGCTATACTCTCCTTCAGGTACAAACTTTGTACTCGGAGTGTTAACCCAAGGGTACTGAGCAGTCCCTATAGCTGTCGTTATTGCTTCTTCTCTCTGTCTCGATTTTATCGCCATTTGTTTTTATGTTTTATCTATTATGAGAATATATACTGGCAGTCGTTAAGTGCCGACACATCTAATGTGCCAAGTTCTGGGCTGTCTTCCAGTTTACAATCTCGTTGTGCTTCTACCTCATCCTTGAACTTGTTAATGAGGTCATCGCTAAAATGTTCTGTGTAAATCTCTCTTAATTGTTGGTGCATTTTCGGTGCGTGTGGGCTGTGCGTTGCAAAGCTGTCATGTATACTTGCTAAAGAATAATCACTTTTGCAAGCTAATTCCATCATCACACTTGAGTCTAGGCTGTGGATGTAGTTGGGAACAATAGCTCTAGCCATTCTCCTACTGCTTATTCCTTTCTGTCTGTTGTTAAAATTAAGAATAGTATTTTGCATATTAAGAATGCTGTTCACTTTAACTATTGTTTGATCATACAACGCTTGTACAATTTCCAATCCAAAAGGTGTAGTCCAAGACAAAGGTTCTTCGGTCCTTGCTATTCTTTTAAACCACTTCATCAAGTTTAAATGTGGTTCAATAAGAGCGTTCGCTTTGTCGTTAATTAAAGAAGCTAGGTATATCATAGCCTCATTAAAATCCTCCTTACTGAACGGACTACCTAGTCCCTCCTTCAATCGTTTAACAACAGCATCTTCCAGTGCATCCTTACTCGTGTATCCATTCATTCCAAAAGGTTTACACATCACTATCTTCTTCGTAAAACTACGATCTATTCCAAACTTTAACCAGTCACCTGCCAAGCTGTTCTTACTTTTGTCTTTCATCAGTACCTCGTGTACTTGATCAGCTACTTCCTGGTATATATCTTGTGGTCTTTGGTCAGGTAAAAGATTAACGTGGTAGCCAGAGTCTTCATCCCTTGTTAACAAAGATAGAATCTGTATCCCGTTACAACTAGCGTCCATGTGACAAGGTAACCTAGTTTTAAATCCCCATCCGTGCTCCTTAAACTCTGCAAATTCAAAACAAAAATGTATGAAAGCCCAAGGATCACTCGCTGTCTGCCACCAATCATACTCGCAAGGGTCATTAGCACATTCAAGTATTAACTTTTCTTTCTGCTCGATCCAAGCTAATCGTTTCTCATAACTTCCCTTTACTCCAAAGACATTAGCTCCGTGTACACGTAACCATCTGCTGTCTTCATTGTTATTAATCGCTACTCCTTCAGCAAACTGCAAAGCACTCCTTCCAAAGTCACAAGATTGTGGGTTAACATAGCTGGGTATGGCATACACTCGTCCTCTGTAATCCATTTGATATGGAAAGTAGAACTTATCTAAGTCAGCGTATCGTTTAGCTACGTTAAGTATCTTTAAACACCTCATTCGCTTCCCGTTACTGCGTAAGTTAAACTCATAGATATCTTTTTGCTTACGCTTCCATTCACTGAATGCTTCAGGGTCTGTCTCTGCTAGTTTAGGTACACTGTCCATCGGTTCTAGCAACTCACTCTTCTCCATTCCTCCTATAGACATATCCTTAGACCAAGCCCAGTTCATTAGGTTTAACATCTTAGGATTGATCTTCCAAGCTACTCGTTGCAGTCGGTTAAGAGGTTCATAAGCTACGGACAAGTCCCGATGTTTTATACCATCGTTGTTCTTGATCTTCATGATAGGTAGAGTAGGAAGTCCTTCAGAATTATATCCTCCTCCGTAGTTAGATACCCAGTCAATAGGTGGTTCGGGTGTGGCTAAATAGAATGGACGGATAACCTCACAATTCTCATCGTATTTATTAACCCAAGCGTACAAGTCTTTATTAGGAGCTATGATCTTACGCTTAACTTTATTGTACGAGTGCTTAATCTTTACATGGAACAAGTTAGTGTGCATCCGTATCAACTCGATCAACCAACTACCCAACATTACCTTGTTCCGTTGACTCCAAAGTTCAAACCTTTGATACCTTCCTTGTTTGTGATACTTCCTTTCTTTATCCCAGAATTTATTAACGAATCTATTCCTTGTAAGGGCATCCTTTTGATCGTGTTTTAATAACAACCAATCACTATTATTGACGTGCTCTTTAAAGTAACGGACACGTACTTCATCTTCCAAAGCTTTAGCCACTTGAAAGGAAGCCTCGGATATAAAAGGTTCACCTGGTAGAATATCAAACAATACTTTAACTCCTAGAAAAGCTACCACACTGGGTTCTAAATCCCATATAAAAGGTAGCCAGATAGGGACAGGTGCGTTCGGTCTTAAGTTATCTTCAAAGAATTTATTTACAGCTCGTTCTATAGGTACGTGTACTTCCCTTCCTAACTTTTTATAAGCAGGTAATTCAGAATTATATCCTTGTGCTTTGTATATCTCTTGGGCTTTTCTATATCGAGCTTTACCCCATTGAATCATTACACCTTCTAAAGCTTTATCCATTGTTCAACTTTGTTTTATGTTCGTTGTATAAGTTTATCTTTTCAATCGCTTCCTTTCTTCCGAAGTGAAAGTCATGAAAAGCTTTAGGACGGACACGTAATTCTTTTGTTCTGATAATCTCTCCGTATTTATTGTAACCTAGTTGTGTGTTACTCCAAAACTTTTCAAAGCCTTCCGCTACTTCTGAAGCGAATGATTTACTAAGGACCTCGTTGCAATCGTAATCTTCTAGGCTACTCATGTCGGTTTAAATTTTGTGTTAAACTCTTCGTAGCTCTCGTATCCTTTATAAAGATACCAATCTATGTTACTGAATAAGCGTCTGTGTCCACCTCCCCATTTATCACACCGCCAAAGTTCAAACACTCCAACATCAAATGGATCAAGATCATAGAATAACCACTTCTCCAATCGCTTTAGTTTAAGTTCATTGACTGGGAAGTTATTTTCTATCTCCCAAAACTGAAAGATAAAATCACGCTCATCTTCACCTCCTTCCATTTTAATTAGGCGAGTAGCGTCAGGTATTAAAGGAGGAATTATATCGCTTTTACATCTATCATCCTCCCAATCGTATGTTTCTCCATAACCTTCAACCCAATCATAAGCTTCTTTTAGTTGTGTTCTAGCTCCGTTCTTTTGAAGGTCTGGAAAGTGTTCACTCAACAAAGCAAAACTTTCTGCTTCAGTAAATTTTAATTTAGTTGTCATTGTCTTTTTCTTCTAAGCTATCTAAAATATCTTGTTCCTTTTTGGCTTTAGCTAGGGTCATAGAATCAATAGGTTCAAATCCAGCTTTCCAGTTCATCTCATCTATATCATCTTGGTTTATATCTAAGAAGCTGTCTAAGGGTTCTAGTGACCAGTATTTATTCTCCATTGTTGTACTCCTCCAGTAGATGTTGAAGGGACACGTAAAGGTCAAAGTATTTATGGTTGGGATCAAGCACACCTTTAAAGTGCTCGGTCATTATGTAGTGCATGGTTTCTTCTATCATGTTTCTATTGTTTATATATTTAAAATCTTTAGGTGTTATTTCTGTTCTCATTGGATTGTTGGTTGTTTGTCTGATGCATCCTTCTATCGTGCTGTATCTCATGGTTCATTATATAGAAAGCCAAGCGAGATCAAGACAATAAGGGCGAACATTAAAAGCATTTCTAAGCTCATTGGGTTGCCTCCTTTGCGTGGGTAAATTTCATACCTAACATCTTTGCCAGGGTAAAGCCCGTCTTGCTAGCTTCTTCTACTGATCGTGCTTCAACCTCGCTTATCGCTCGCTGTTTAACAATGCCACTAGGTAAGGTATGATCTGCAAATAGTTGGTAGTTCTTTAATGGTCTTCGAGGTTTAGTTATATATTTCTTTCTCATGTTTTGGTTTTATTTAATTTCTTTAGTTCTTTTAATACTGATTTATATTGCTCAATCTTTTCCTCATGGCTACTCGCTCGACCAGTGAACAAGTGCGGTAAATCTTTCATGTGCCACTGGATGTAGACCTCTTTATAATCGCTCACTATTCTGTGAACAAAGGCGGTATCTTCTATATATTCGGTTACTGACATAACTTTTCCATCTCCACTTTGCATTCTTTATAATTGTCCAAGCACTCATCGCATTCTTTTTCGGTCATGTTCTTTATAGGATCGCAACCATGAAATAATATATCTTCTATCTCGTCAAATTGGATGTTATTCATTTCAATCTTGGCTATCTCTCTTTGTTTTTCTTCTAAAGTTTTCATAATGTTTTTATTTCTTTCTATTAGTTTGATTAAAGGCTACAGATAAAAATCAAAGTTGCCCAAGTGGCAAGCACAATTACAGGGCTAACAAGCCAGACTATAGCTTGTTCCTTGCGTGATGGTTTAAGTGATGTGAATAGCTCGTCTATGTCGGTTTGATTGATTGGTTTTTTCATGGTTAATTGTTTTATTTATTCAGCAGTTAATCGATCCTCAAGAAAACTTGCTATTTCCATTAAATCTTCATTATCTGCCCACTCAGTAAGTAAAATGTAAAGTATTTCAATCTTACAAGGGCTTTTATCTAAAGCTTTATTTATCGCGTTTATTGCTTCTTGTGCGTGTGCGTGAGTTGTGTCTAATTTCATAATTTTTTAGTTAGTTGATTGCTTGTTCTATTGCTCTTTTCTTTTTTGAGCCGTGAGGATTTATCCATATTGACTTTGCACCTATACGATTACCTTTGCAAAGTTGGCACTGATCACATGATAAGCCTTTACTATCAGCAAGGCATTCTAAGGTATCCTTTGGTTGTTCGGGTGATACATGGAAATATCTAAGATTCTTTTCCTTTGCTCGTCTTACTGAGTCATTAGTCTCAGTACTAGCCATGAAATAGTTGCCATAAGCTGTCGCTTTTTCTTTAGACATCTCTTTCCAATCGTGAAAATAACCTGTCCATCCGTCGCAAGATTCAGTTATCATCTTAATAATAGAAAGAGGAATTAAAGACGGATTACCATATGCTCCAAAGCGAACCTTGCGTCCATTGAATACGCTATCATATAAAAATAGGTCTAACTTAGGATAAGAATTCTTTTTATATGCTTTCCATATACTATTTGGAGCTTGTCCTACATTAACATAACAGCCGTTACCACTTGCAAACTTACACCCCGTACAAATCGTGGACGCATCCAATCCGCTTTTAACTCCGTCTACTGGGCTATGATCAGCTAATAAAATCCAAAGTTGAATCATGTTACCCGTCTTGCGATTGCTTGTTTTTAAGGTAGCTATTACAGCGTATTTTTCGCCATTCTTACTCCCCTCATATATTAAAAATCCGTTCGGTTTCATGTTAGATAGCCCCCCTCTTTTTTATTTCTTGTTTTATATCATTTATCCTATCATTACCTAATTGCTTAGTTGATTCGGATAAAATATCAATTTCCTCTAATAAGGTTTTTTGATAGTTAGTAAGTAAAACTTGCAATTCATGCAATGATAAATCTTGGAGTGTTTTCATATTGTTATCCAGTTGTTTTGATGTTTAAATCTATATTGAAAAGAATATCTATCAGGTCGATTTTTAATTAATCTTGATTTCAATAGTTTGCGATAATTTAACATTGATTCCTCTAAATTTTGGCTTTCACTGGTAATCCAATTGCCTTGCAATCGATATCGAGTTAATAAGGTTTTATAATCGTGTTTCATATTATTTTCTATTTGATTTGATTAATAAGTTATCGAGTTGCAAATCTTCTTTAATATCTGATTCATCATCATCTTTATGCCAACGCGCTACAATGTTTTCGCCTTCTATTGAATCGTCAAAGTAATAAGTATAATCTCCTATAGTTACATATAAGGATGAATTGCTTGGTTTTTCTATTTGCATGATAATTTTTTCTATTGATTGATCTGTTTAGTTAAGGTTGTTTAATGTGACTTATAATTTCATCTAATTGCTCTAAAGCTTGTTTAATTTGATCACAAGCTTGTAAAGCTCTGTCATTAACTTGCCACTCATTCTTTCCGTGTATTAAATCCTTAATGCGTTGCCTTACGTCAAACAAATCGTGTGCCATGTTCTTAACTTTGCATATATCTAAAAGCTTGTTATATTCTTTTCCGTCTTTGTCTTTGTTAGCATTGAAAGATCCTACAACTTTGTTTTTATTATCGAGAACTTCCCACTCGCAAAGGTTTTTCCTATTTGTTCGTATTGACGGCTGAATGTTCATATTATTTAATGTTTTTATATATTGGTTGTTATTAATAAACTTGGTTCGATTTCTAGTATATATCATGTGTCAATAGCTTTACCTATAAAATCAGTAGCTAAAGTATTGATATTTAATGAGATACAAAAAGATTAAAAAAGTTTTAACAAGGTAGTTTTTATAGAGTTAAAGCGAAAAAGTTTGTTGTAAAGTTATGTCTGGCAGTACTTTATGAAAAGATTTAATGATGATTTGTAGTGTTTAACCGGTGTTCAATAGATTTTAGCAAAAAGAAAGTTAAAAGGAAAATGTGACGTCAAGATGTCATGATGTCATGATGAATTGATTGAATGATGTCATAAAAATAAACGAAGAAAGAAATTCAAATTTACAAATGATAATCAATTATCAATAAGCTTGTTTGATGTGATTTGCTTTACTCGTGTAATACTATAACAAAAGAGCTATAGTTGCTTTACTCGTGTAACATTACCTAAGTCATTGACTATCAGTAATTGGACATAATGTGTATTGTACGATTTAATTTCATAAGTACATTGATTGCCAGTAGTTTATGAAAATACATTTTAACAATATTCTACAATATCCCTCCCCGTAGCTCATTTTTATAGGGTAGCTTGGGGGTATTTTGCGTCAGCGTATATAGCGTAACCCCCTCAAATTTTTTCAACTAAAATTAAAAATCTAATGCCTGCAAACTGACCGTCACGATTCTTCGTCTTCTTCCTCTTCATCAAAGTCTGCATCAAACTCTATGATACTGGTAGCTAAAAGGTCATATTTAATGAACTCCAGGACACCTATGATTGTTTGGTCGTTCAATTCAAACTCCCCTTTATAGCGATTTATTAAATTACATAAGTCGTTGGTTAACAAGTCTGTCTGAGTATCTATGTCCATAGTGTTAAATTTTAGGCTTTACAAATCTGAAAAGCGATTATAATGTTTTATTAGGAACTCCTAGAGGAGTGATTTTAAAACCAAAAGGTCTTAAAGAAAGAATAGTGACTTAAACTAAAGAAGTCGATACTTCGTTCTTCTCCTTCTTTGATCATTCACATAAGAAGACCCTGTCCTTTAAATCCTTTATATTAACAAAAGCTTTTAAGGATAGGTGTGTCTAAAGACCTACAATGAATAGTTATAACAGCTTTTAAAAGGAGGGAGGGTCTTCGTCAGGGTCGACCCTCTTTTAGTATGTACTTTATAAATATGTATTTACACTAACTACCCAAGCACCTATATTAATCACTAAGATGTAAGATTTGTTATAATAGGAGTAGCGATAGCTACGACCAAAGCATAGCCTTAGGACCTTTAAGACTTCTCTTATGAAAGGAATCAGTAAAGGATGTTAATTCTTTATCAAGTAGTTCCTGTTTCCTAAAGTTAATGTTATTATCAACATCCTGGTTCATTTGTTCTACCCAATAGTTAACAGCAATAGAAAGAGCATCTAATCTATCATCGTGATTAAGAGAGCCTTTATCTTTTGTTATACGACTAAGTTGATAGAATAACATATACTTAGCTTGATGTTCTATAGGATACCCTTGAGCACTCTTATAGTCATGTTGAACAACAGAAGGATCAATAATAAGTTTATGTTGATTAAGAACAGGTTCAAGGACATCAATGATTCTAAGTTCCTTTTGTTTAGAGTGTCTAACTTCTTCTATAGTTACTGGATAGGAAGTCATAAACAAAGGTTTAAGAAGTTCCATGAACATACCATCACCAAAGTTAGACTCTATAATGATCTTGTTAACTTTGTTAGTCTTAGCTATGTGTACTAGTTGTTTAAGGGTTTGATCATCATAACCACCTTTTAGACCACCAGCTTCAGGAACAAAGAGTTGACCGTTAAGCATCTTAACCACAGCAAACCCTGTTTCATCTTTACCTCTACCACTAGGGTCAATAGACAAGACAGACCCTGTATACTCTACCATATCACCAATAGTCTTAGAAGGTCTGTGGTATCGATCCCCACCTAGTCCTACATTAGGAAGGTCTTTGTTTTCGTTATCAGGATCACTGGACCATATAATCTTCTCAGGAGCTAAGTCATTATCAATATCTGTTATAATAAGATCGTTAATCTTCAACGGGTATCTATCAGCGTCCGATAGCCTAGGATTAAGCATGAACTGTAAAGCATACCCAGTACGACCATAAGATAGCTTACGCTCTTCTAGGTCTAAATCAGAGAACCTTAAAGGCTCTGTAGTGTGTCCTACTGTCTCTTCTGTTATCTGTTCAGTTATAAAGGGAGCTATATCATTGTCGTAGTTCTTTAACACTAAATCCTCACTAGGGTACTCAGAGGTCCATATACGAGCGTCATAGCCTCTCTCACGCAGTTTGTTATAAATTGAATCCTCGCACTGCGGTGTGCCTAGAAAGAGAATCCTAGAGGTGTCTAAGGGCTTTATAATAGCTTCAAACTCTTTTACTTGTTCATCTAGCTTATCTCTCATGCCTTGAGTAGCAGAGTTGTTAGGTACTTCTATATCGTCAGCAATGATGATGTCAGCACGGCTACCTGTTAACTGAGAGGATATACCTAGAGACTTAACGGAAGGTGCGTGAGCAGCAGGTGCAGGTCCTACATCAAAAGCTATCTTAGAGAACCTTTGATCGTTCTTAGGGATGAGTCCTTGAAGAACAGGAATGTCGTGTATGATTTTCAAGGTAAAGGTGGAGAAGTCATCAGCACGGTTCTTAGAAGCAGATACAACAAGTATGTTCTTAGTAGGGTCTAGTAGGAGTTGATGAACAGCATAAGCTGAACATATCCAGGACTTACCTACACCACGGAACGCCATGATAACAGATCGTTTAGGACCGTGTTGCATGAAGTCAGCTATATCGTATTGTAAAGCTGTAGGATCAGGTAGGTTCAAGTGTTTCCAAACTACATATAAGAAGTTACGGAAGTCCTTGAGTTGTTTAAGCTTTTCAATACTCATGCTTCAACTCTCTCTCTCTTCGGTGTTGTTATTACTTTGTAACTACTCTTTCTTCAGGTTTGTCTTCAAAAGGTAGGACTTCTCCCAGTAGATCATTAAGTGGAGTATCTTTACCACTCATAAGAACTACATCATTATCTTTTAAATGTTGTCTGGCACAGTTAAGTAAAGCAGGATTATACTCTTCAGTGGCACTCATCAGTTGAATACCTTTACTTAAAGTATCTGTTAAAAGGATGTGTAAGTTACCTAGTTCTTCTCTTGTTTTCATAAGTTGTTAACACTTCCACCTTCTAAGGGCTAAAGCTTTTCTAGTGGGTCTACCTTTACTATCTTTCATTGGTCCTTTGTTACCACTCATACGAGCACAGAAGCTACGCTTTCTAGGACCACCACCAGGTTGAGGGGCTTTTAAATTAGAACCAGTAGCTCTGTTATACTTAGCCCTGCCCTTTGCAGTGAGACCACCCTTACGAGACTTCTCACCTCTACCTAGAGATAGTGATACTCCTTTACGCTTTGCCATAGTTCTTCTTCTTTTTCTTTATAGAAAGTTTACGCTTACAATTACATTTTTTCATATGACTACTTCTTTTTAATTTTTAAAGATACTCTAGCTGCTGGTGTATTACTAACAAATTGTTTACCTTTTGCCCCTGCTGCTTTCTTTTTTCTAGCTGTAGATGCTCGTTGTGATTTAGATAGGGACTTAGCTTTTGACATAGGTAGACATCTATCAGGATTCTTTTTATTCTTAGAAGTTCCACAAGCACCTTTAATGTTACCATCTGATCCTATACGCACCCAGTTCTGTGCTCTCCATTTAGCTAACTCACCCATAACTACTTCTTCTTTTTAATTGAAAGCTTCCGTTTACCTTTACCGTACTTAGGGTCTTTGCAGTATTTAGAAGCAGCCATGTTAGCGTAAGCAGATGGATACTTATCAAATGTGCGTTTAGCCCAAGCTATTCCTTTTGGACATATCTTACTCATCGTTTCATTAATATCTCCATCATTCTATCCAGTTT
>Ga0208667_1000732_pt1 | contig 13256 bp, 7 predicted proteins | sample 11BtaG_FD_184085 | JGI IMG/M metagenome (GOLD analysis project Ga0208667, IMG submission 184085) | Marine viral communities from the Subarctic Pacific Ocean - 11B_ETSP_OMZ_AT15265_CsCl metaG (SPAdes) (version 2) | ecosystem: Environmental > Aquatic > Marine > Oceanic | place: Pacific Ocean... | reverse complement strand
ATAGCCCAGAAGAATCTATGTCTTCGTATACATACATTTTCATTTCATTATCATACCAAACTCTACCTAACGAAGGTGTACCAGCGATTGTAGTTGCATTAGTTCTTCCTGGTTTGCTTTTTAAATCTAATATAGCAGTGAAGTTATTTAGTAAATCAACATTTGGTATATATTGACCAGCTAAAAATGTTGTATCTCTTTTTTCTTTTTTATTTAGCGTTTCTTCTTCTCGTTTTGCAAAGGCTTTATCATAATCCATTTTATAAGCCCTAAGAACATCGTCTTTAAACTCTTGTTTATATTTATCTGGATTTTCTTTAACCATCTGTCTTAGCTCTTGTCTCTTAGCTTTGTAAATCGCAGAGTCGCTAAGATCAGCATTTGGAAACTCTTGAGCCATTTGTTGAGTAGCCCAATTAAAATTACCTATATCATCAAACAGTAAAGAACCAAAGCTTTTGTCGTCCATTAACTTGTTTAGATTGTTATTAAGCTCTGGCAAAACATAACTATTCCAATCTAATCCGGTAGAGCCAGATTTTACAGAAGCTTGTTGTGTTTCAACCATAGCGTCTATTCCAGCTTGAAATTTACTAGTCGGCGGACTCCATTCGCTCAATCTTTTTTCAACAATGTTACCGTCTTTATCTAAAGTTTTAGCGTAAACGCCAGCGTTCTCACCTCTTTTGTAAGTAATGTTATTCGCTAATATATCTTTGTCTACATAGCTTAACTTAGCGGCTTTACCAGCATCACCCTCAAAGTCAGAAACAGTACCAGCTAAACCAGCGTTTAAATCTTGACTTCTTAAGTCTTCTTCCCAAGCTTTAAGCTCGCTTTCAATTTGACTATTTCTATTGACAGCGTCTTGCTTTTCTTTTTTATTTCCAAATATTCTTTCTGATATTTTTATATTTTCAAAATACTCGTCTTGAAGCTCTGTTATTTGACTGGTTAGCTCAGGTCTAGCTTTCTCGCTTTTTAATAAAATATCTTTAAAAGACTCTGTAGATTTAGCAGCTCTTTTTTCTTGATCTTCTAATTTTTCGTCTAATGCTTCAGTTATATTAGTTCCCAGAAGAGACACACCTTCAGCTATAGGCGTAACATCTTTTTGTGCTTCAGCAGATTTAGCTGAATACATCCTTTGAGCCGCTTGTATTAATGAATTTGACATATTTACTATTATTTTATTATGCTTGGAGCAATTTCACCTAAAAAGCCAAGCCCAGCGCCGAGTAGAGAGCTAGATCTGTTCATACGCACCTGCTCACCTGCAGCTCTAGCTTGTTCTTCACCTGTCACTCTAGCCATATCTATACCTAGTAGTGTTTCTAATTTTTGTTGCTCAAAAGCTCTTTTTTGAGCGTCTATTTGAGTTTGTGCATTTGCTTGAGCCATTTCTATAGCTTGCTCTTGTTTTCCAATTTGACCAGCTAAAGCTTGTTGTTTTTGAGCGCTAGATCTCATTAATGATGTTGCCAATGCGCCAGCTCCAGCTCCTGTTGCTCCGCCTCGCAAAGCTGCTAAAACATCGGCTTGCTCTTGAGCTTGTTGTTGTCTTTGAAATTCTTCAGCTTGAAGATTAACAGTCATATCTTCGTATGGGTTTTGAGCCACAAATTGACTGCGTTCGTATTGTTTTAATCTTCGCTGCATTTGAGACTCTGCGGCAGATGGACCCGCTTGCGCTTTATTTCCACCTTTATCAAACAATCCACCAATTAATCCACCAACAGCGCCTCCAATAGCCGTACCCACGCCAGGTATAGGTATAAGAGTGCCTAATGCGGCGCCAGCTGCAGAACCTACCTGCTGTCCAGTCTTTTTAAATGGATATTTTAAACTTCCTCTTGCCATAATTTAATTTATTTATATATAGTTACACTCTAGACACTCTATTTACTGCTTTCTACTACTTGAGCACCTACGCTAAATAACTCTGAATATTGTTTCGATGTATTAGTAAATTCTACTTCTGCATAATAACCTTTCAAAGAGCTTAAATGAGTTTGATTATCTTTGCTAAAAAATATAAAGTCATTAGCTGTAGGTAGAGATATAGCTAAAGCGCCAGTATCAACCTCTATGGATGTGGCTGATATAGAATGGCACGCGCCTATTTTAGTTGTGCTATCTAAGTTTTGGTATGAAAAATCACCGCTAGCAGACGGTGTACACGCATAAACAGTATCTCCTTTTTGAATTATACCATTAACGTTATACCCTAATTCTAAGTTTATTATTGCCATATTACAATGTTGAATTTTCTTGTGTTATTTGAACTTCGTGGTCAGGCTTAGTAGAAGTAATATCTGGGTGCGTAATACCAAGTCTAATAGTTCTAGAAGCATCAGTTCCTGTATTATGCGCATCAAACGTTAAAGTTATAGATCCTAGCCCAGCAGCTGAGTTATAATTGCGACTTACACCACTTACGTAGCTAGGTAAATTTGTTTCGGCGCTTACATTTATTGTAGTAGCACTACCCCACAAAGCATTCCAATCATACGTGCTTCCAGCTGGTAAAGCATTTATTTCAAACCACTTAAATTTTGGTGGAGTAGTTTCATGCGCTTCAGATTTAAACAAAATTGTCACACTTTCGCCATCACTGTCAACGTCGATCACGTCGCACAAGTTTGGCTCTTCTCCAGGATACACTTCACTCAAGGTCATGCTTGTAGGCGCGCTATTATCGGCACTCACGTTGTAAAACCAAGAAGCGTGATTACCTTCTTGAAACACGCGTAAAAAAGCGTCTGCAGTACCGGAATTATTAACCACGCCATCGCTATCTTGGTAATAGAAATTATAGTTTATTATTCTTCTCTGATTACTATAGTTTTTATCAACAGTGACTTGATACGGCGTTCCAGTTCCACCACAAGTTAAAGATACGGGTGGCAACGGAGATGAAATCTGTATTTCAACAGATTCTTCATCCGGAGCTTGTGCAAGTGCAGCTACAACACTAGGCACTTGATTGTAACTACTAGTCCATGAGTACCAACTATCACCATTTGGAATTTCTGATACAATAGGATTTAACGTAGATGATGATTTAGCATAGATAGTAAACTCACCACCACTATACGCAACGCTTTTTTTGTACCCTGTGCCCAACGTCTCAAAAGCATCGCAATCAGTGTTTTCATATATATCAACCGTGTGCACCGAAGGCGCGTAAGCAAAGCTTTGTGTTATAGTTATATCATCTGTAGGTGATCCTCCTGAGTGAGTTAATGTTATTGTGGCGTCTCTGTTTGCTGCAGATGAATTAGCAGTCAACGCTACCTCGATAGTGTAAAACTCTCCTCCTTGATGCTGTATGTTACTTATAGTTAGCCAACCTGATCCAGCACCATAAGATATTGAAAAATCACCAGCAACTGGAGCGCTTCCATTAGTAGCTAATAATAGCTGTATACTGCTAGCTGTATGATTAACGCTTTGATTACCATATTGCCATTCTATAATATTTGCCGTACCTTGGGTTATAGTCAAAGTTTCAGCGTCAGACTGACCAATATCGTAAGAGTCGTACATAGTTATAGTACCATTTCTATCGCTTCCAGAGTTTGCGTTTATATTTATAAATATCCCGTCAATAGTTATAGCTTCTATAGAAATCCATGACTCAGACTCCGTTACTTGAGGTAAACCCCCGTTGTTAGTGATCGGAATAAAATAGTTGAGCTGTTGGGTGTTATCTACATAATAACTGCTTGCTTGAAAAGTACTAGATATAACTTGGCTATTACCTCCGTTTAAAATTATTTGATCACTACCAGACGACAGCATGTCAAAAGCGGTTTGATCAAAAATAGTGAAAGCATAACCAATCGCATTTCCTTCATCATTATAAGTAATCTGCTGCGTTACACTAGCTCCAGAGTCAACAAGATTTAAAGAAGGAGGATAACTAAAGTAATAGCCTTCATCTGCATAAACGTTTATTGTGACTATTTCTTGAATAGTGCTTGGGCTAAGCTCGGCGGTTAAAAAATAAGTGTCAGGTAATACAGCTCCAGTAACAACACTAGAATTAAAAGTTGATAAAGAACTTGAAAACCCGTATGTTTGGTTTGCATAACTCGAACTATCAAAACTAAACTGCGTGTAGTAAGAATAAGTTAAAACATTTATCTCGTCTGACAATATATCAAATCCAAGCGTTAAACTATTTGCGTTGCCTAACACTTGGTTTATAAATGTAACAGTAACAGTAACGCTGTTTGACGCTTGACCAGCTATACCATTGTCAGCAAAAGATACAGCGCTATAATATATAGAGGTAGTATCGTTATAAAAATCAGAAGCTTGTATAATGTAGCCTGGTTGAGGATATATTATAAACGTATTAGTTTGAGTTCCATCTAACTCATATAAACCATAAAAAGAAAGACCTGAAGTGTACCAGTTCACTGTTTCAAGACCACTAACATTACTAAACAACAAGTTGCTACCTTCATCAACAACGGTACCACTAACTATAGTGGCGTCAGACGCTAAGACTCCTAATCCTTGTACAGAAGCCTCTCTTGTATCTAAGTTGTAAGCAGTACCATCGCTAGTAAATGTAGTTTGTACCCCTTTTATATAGTTAAACCACTTACCTTCTTTTTCTACAAACTCTGGTACAGAGCCTTCCTGAAGATCTGTTGTTACGCTATTAGCATACCACCCGGTTTTAGCAGATACGTTATAGTACTCGCCGTCATCATATCCGCTTTCGTTTGTAAATTCAATTACTCTTGATTGCGTGCCTTCATAATTTATAGTAGTAAACTCTTTTACAGAGCCAGAATTTTCGTTAAACAAAAGCTTTATAGTTGAGTTGTAGTCAGCTCCATAAAAATTGTTTCTATTAACAGTATCTACGTCGTGCTTATATATTTTACCAGCTTTTATAGTATAATACTTGTTGTCCAAAGAAAATCCTTGCTCTTTTATGTATGATTTAAACGAAGTCCAACCTTTTACATCTTCGCTAAAGCTTATTGTGTATACGTTCTTTTTGTCTAATGGATTTGTGATTTCATGTATAGTTATATTGTACTCGCCTTTGTCCCCGTCAAAACTACCTACTATTGCTTGAGCGTTAGCAAGTTTATCGCTAAACCAATCTTTCATACCATAGTCACTTATTACAGTCATACCATCTGTAGAAAGCCTTATGACAGCTCCTCTAGCTTTGTCGACAAAATAGGATCTAAACTCATCTACGGCAAATGATTCAGGGTTAGTTGAAATACCGTGGTCACCAGATGCGTAGGGAAATACATCACCTATAACTTTTTTAGAAGTAGCTAATTGGGAAGTTCCATCTGCGTTAAATATAATATTTTTATTTATAGGACCTCTTAAAACTTTTTTCTCGCAAAATATAACCAAGTCTGTATCTCTTGAGTAAAGTTTTTGTATACTTCCGTTTTCTGGGTTTACTCTTTTAACAATACTTTCTGCAGCTATAAATTGGTTTATTTTGTTTACACCTGCACCTTCATTATATATACTTGAATATATTATTTCATTTTTTTCATTGAGCTCTTCGTAGCTGTCTGATGGAAAACTAGCTTTAAACCCGCTCTGCTTACCTGTCGCAACATATGGAAATATAGTTTCTGCGTTAAAGTCATCTCTAATAGTATCTGATTCAACTCCGTTGCCAAACGCGTAGCAGTTAAAAAATGGTAGACCTATTGGAATTTTTAAGCTAGGCTGGTTTGACGTTACGTGAGTATATGGTATTATTTTAATCACGCTGTCAGCTGCAGCTACCATTCTACCGCATACATAACTTCCATCATCTTTAACAAATCTTAAAACAATTTCGCTTTGAGCGCCAACAGCGTAGGCTTCACCTAAAAACCCATTAACAGTTATTACACACAGCTGCCTATCTGTAGTATTTCCATCATATACAATACCTGAAGGAAATGATATAGCTCCATCTATGTTTTTTACTCTACCTGAACTAGCAAGACTACTTACAATATCAGCCTCAGCCAGCGCGCCAATGTCATCACCAAAAAGATCACTAGCATTACTACTGTGGAACTCTATTTTAGATCCTATTTGTATATACTCTGGCGCTAGCTCTTTAGTTAGCTTTATTGGGTAAGCTTGTCCAACTTCATAAAACAAGTCTAAATCAAAAGACTCTTTAATTTCAGTTTCAAATGCAGCCCCGTTGTTATTACCTACTACACCAAGAGTTGAGAAGTCATTACCTATATAAGTTTGAAAGTTTGAGTCGTAGTTTATTTTTACAAAAAACTTACCAATCAAATCTGAAGTAGAACTAATCAAAGCATCAGGAATATTAACATCAATACCACCAATAGATGGTACAGTTGTTTCGTCACCAGTCAAAGGGTTAATGGTAACATCTAAACCACCCTGTATATCTAATATTTTCCACTTAACTTTGTCGTTCATAACGGCTTCTACGCTGTTATGCTTCTTTTTTTGTATAAGAAAATCACCAACTTTAACCTTGTTTACGTCTGCAGAGTTAAAAACTAGCCAAGCAGTTTCTTCGTCGTTGTTATCAAAAGCAGCTTCTAAGACTAGATTGTAATATTTACTCGCAGTTTCTTTTATAAAAAACCTATAAGTCTCTGCCCAATCAGGAGCGTTGTTTAGTATTTTTGCTTGTATTATGTTTTTATTAGCACATAAATTTTTAGCTATAGCTAATGTTGACTTCTCGTCAACTATAACTGTAGATTGTCTTCCGTACTTGTCAGCGTACACAACCCCAATCTTGTACGATCTATCAGACTTTACGGATGGAAGGCCGCTTAATGAAGTTAAAGAAAATGTTGTGTCAGGCGCGCTAATACAAGCAAAAAAGCCTAGCTTAAAAGACTGTTGATCTGCGTGGGCGGAGTGCTCAGTTACTACTAAGCAAACGTACTCTGTGTTTAAGAGAGAAACCTCTGCCTGTATGCTAATAGTTTCATACTCATTAGCTCCTCCGCCAACACTTGCGGTTACATTTTCTGTGATTTGAGTAGCTAATATAGTTCCGTCAATGTTACACTTCCATAGCTGAAGTTTAAACTGAGCTGCTACGCCTTCCTCTCCTGACAAATTTCCTTGGCCCGAAACTTTTAGCGAGCCAGTAAAGTTGTATATCCCATCTTCAGGCACATCGTAAACATAGCTTGTGCTACTGTAGTTATTTCCAGGGTCAAACTCTACACTACAAGGAATAGGCACGTTTTCCGTGGCGAATGTTGGTGAGTATGCGGTCGATGTAGGCATAGAGGCTTGAAACACATTTGTGCTGTCGTAGTTAGTAGCAAAATTAACATTGTCAATAACACTTTGAAGTTCTACATCAGCACTTATGCTCTGGCCGCTAGAAGTTAAATTATAATCTTTAATATAATTTCCGTACATAAGTCTACCTGCAGTAAACTCTTGAGCTAAAGCCGATCTAGGCACGTCATCAAAGACTCTTGATATTTGGTCTGACTCTAAAGTTCTACCTAAAGCTTCTGAGGTTATTTTTATTTGACCCCTACTATAAGCGCTAGGCACGGAATTAATGGTAAAGCTTTGGTTAAACTCTTCGTCATCAATGTCTAAAGATCTTATTATATATAGATTTTGAGAGTTACTAGATTTTACCATTATATCTACACCTACAATATCTTTTGGCCTACTCCAAGGAGTAAATCCTTTAAGTTTAACACTTGCCATTTGATTTTCCATACCAAGATTAAAACCGTCTTTAGGACTATAAGAATATCCACCTGGAATAAAAGCTGGCAAAGAATATGGAGCTAGGCAGGAAACTTCTCCGTCAGTGTATTTAAACCTATAAGTAAAGTTTACAAACGAAGTTTTATATAAAGCTTCTTTGTTATGTATGCTAGCCATCCAAACCTCCGCTGCAGCCGAAGGTGTGTAGCTTTCTGGAGAACTTATAAGTTTAAGCTTGTATTTATTATTGGCTAATATTGTTTCTACATAAGCAAACGCTACAGAAGCAGAGCTTTGACCAACTAACTTTAACTCTGTGTTTACTTGATAGTCTGTTTCAGCGACTGTTTCTATGTAAAAAAACGCTCCTCCTTCAAACACGTCAGTTCCGTCATTAAGCGTGAAAGCATCGTTGTAAGGCTGATCTGCGCCCGTTGTGTTTCCTTTAACAGTACTATTAACAGCTCCTTCAGAGTCTACGTAATTAGTTTCTACTACAATAGGCGTTATTGGATTTATTCTAGCTACAGTTACGTGAGACTCTTCAGCGTAAGATCTAGTTGTTACTAAAGATAAATTATTTTTTATCGTTAACTTAGAGTGCGTTGTGAAGCTCGCAGCAGTGCCGTTGAATCTTTCTGTGTTTATTTTCTTAGGCTCAGTTCTACCATCTGTAAATAGTAAAAAATCGTCAACAATATTTATACCTGTTATTATGTTGTTTTTAGGCGTATACTTAAAGCCAGTAGATCCAGATACGTTATTTTCTTGCTCTAGCGTTCCAGCTTCAAAATTTAATATTCTATCTGAAGTAAACTTAATATAAGTATTAGCCGTAATGTCAGCGCTACTATAAGGGGTTGCTACGCCAACAACATCAGTTACACTTACAGTGCTAGCCGCAGCGCTAACACCGGTAACTCTAACATCGTTTTGCGCTCCCCATAAATCTACTCCAGAAGTATTTATAGCTTGCACTCTCATGCCTGCTCTAATACCTTTTGCTCCATCCCAGCTATGGCCTGAAGTTGAAGTTACGCTTTGCTGAATTATTCCACTTATAACAGATCCATTAAAAGCAGTGGGCTTATATCTTACGTCGTATACATCTACAAACAAATACTCAAAAGTATTGTTTTTAGGGTTTACAACTACAATAGCATCTGATCTAACACCTAAGCCATTACTACCAAAATCACTAGCTTTATGAATAAAGTTATATATCAATCCGCTTTCTTCGTCAACATAATGACCAACTGATATAGCGTTGGCCGACAAGCTCATTGCTGTAGAAAAACTTAACGCAGAGTTACCTTTTAGTGTTTGCGCAGAGCCAACGTTAGAATCTTCAGATGTAGATATTTCTATATTTAAAGCATCTCTATACTCACCATTAGGAACTAACCTTTCATCAAGGTCTTTGTTCATCTTACCTTTTAGAAAATTTCTTTTTAACTCTGGCATTAAATTTAGTGTTTAATATGTTTAGACTTACCTCTTAGTATTTGAGTTATCTCTTCTAACTTAATATTAGAAAGTCTTAGTTTGGCTTGACGCTTGCTAGCTCTAGCTTCTTTTTTGTATCTTTGAACTACGTATTCTGGCATATTAGATCTTGTAGAAATTATAGCGTAAGCTATTTGCTTATACATAGCTTCTTCAGCAAGCTTGTGCACTTGCATTTCATCTTCTGTGCCAAGACTATCGCTTATATACTTTAATATAACTGTCAATCCGGATATATTAGAACTAAAGTGTATATTACCTTTTAGTTCATCTATATAAAAACTACCGTTTGTTTGAGCAAAAGCAGGATCAATACCATATCTTTGACCGATGTTATAGTCAACTAGATTGTCGTCGTAATCAAAGTCATCTCTACTGTCTTCGTGTGCTGTTTCAGATTTATATTTATCCCAAGTAGCAGAGTTTGTTTTTAATGTTAAGTCTGTACCATCAGTTTGATAAGTGCCATTAGCATCTTGAGATATAGCTGTAGGATTACTTGACTTAGCCATTGGATATATAACATGCTCAACACCCGCGTTATCTGACCAAGATAATTTGACGTAATTAACATAGTCCTGCGGCAAAGGCATTGTAAGCGTGGCAGGCACAGTTATTTCTTGAGATTTTGTTGATTTAAAAACATCAAAACTCATTTCAGCTAAAGCCCTTTGAGCGTGGAAAGCTATATCTGTTCTAGAAGCTTTACTTATTAGCTTATCTTCGCCAACGTATATAACCTCAAAAGCGTTTATAATATTAGACAGTGAAGTGAATTGATAGCCACCAAAATCTGTTCCTGTATAATAATTATGTTGTGATTGATCTATTAATGGCATCTATTATTGTTTTTCTTGTTGAATATCTTTAACTTCTTCTCCAGCTACAGTTTGATATAAGCTAGGATCTTTCATCATTATACCAGCTAATACTAACACTCTATTAACTAAGTTTACTTCTTCAGATTCGTGAAGCTCAAAGTTAGTAGAGTTCGCAGCATTATAAAGTGCTGATCCGCTAACAACTACATAACCCCAAGATACTGTAGCTGGCTTTTTAACATAGTCAACAGTTACGCCGCTACCTGTAACTTGCGTTACTGAATTATCAGCGCCTCCAGTATAAACTTTTACACCATCTTTAGTTTTTATGTAGACAGGGCGATTGTCATGAGGTCTAAGCAGCGGGTGACCTTTCATGGCTTCAAACTCTCTTATTGAAACATAATCAGCTATAGTGTCATCATATTTTACGTTAGAAAGTCTATAAGTATCACTAGGCAAAGCGTAAGCACCACCAACGTGAGTTACCGCAGTGTTAAAAGTTTCAAATAAACTTATTTTATCTTTTAAAATTTCTGTAGGATCAACTTGTTTTGGCTGACTGCCTCTAACTCTAGAAAATTGATGTTGATCGTAGAAGTATTGCTCAAATATATCCATCTGAGCTTGATTAGCAAGTATATTAAACTCTTGAGGCGTTATATAACCTCTTTGCTCTTTATTAGCAATAGTTAGTACTCTTTGATATACGGTGTTTATATTTACAGCCATCTTGTGTTTTTTGTAGTTAACTAGGCCACCAATGTAGTGACCTAGCTACTACAAATAATCACCTATTTCAATCTTTTTTCAATTGAAGAATATACCTCAACACCTTCGTCAGTCTTAAACCAAGCTGCTAAAGCTGAGTAAGGATTTTCATCAAAAGGAACAGTCATTAACTTTCTTCCAGTACTAGACCAATTGAAAGTTCTTTGATCTTGTGACAAACTAATTATTCCTTGCTCTGTAGCTTTAATACCAAAGTTTCTTAACTGAACGTTGTCATCAGAAGCTAGTTCTATGAATAAAGCAGGATTGTTCTTAGCGAATAGTAGTAAATCTCTTTTAAGCTCTTTAGAACTCATCTTAACTACATCAGACCCAATCTCTACTCTCATTACAGCTTCAGCGTCATCAATATCCATAGACTTAGCTACATTCATAGCCTCTAATTGCATTTCTATAATATCTAAGTCGCTAGCAGCTTCCTGAACTTTATTTACTTCTTCAAATAAAACATCTTTGTGAGGGTGGTATAAAGATAAAAGCTTTTGTAATACTACTTTATTTTTTGGAACTTGTAATATGCCGTTTCTAAAAACAATATGTTCTAATCTTTGGTCGCCGACCATTTCGTCAACAAAGCAAGTTCTTTGATTAGCCGTAAGCTTTAGCTCTCTTTCATAACCTTTTTCTTCGTCAAACCAAAATATGTTGCTTGATCTAATCGACTTACTTAAAGGTCTTTTTCCATTGCACAATAGATATACTCTATCTTTTATTTCCCAAGCATCTTTCTTGGGTTGTTTTTTTTCGATAACAACTTGAGTCATCTCATTAGTTGCTTTAACTTCAGGCTGTTCTGCCTGAGTTTTTTTTGTTTGTTTTTTTGCCATAATAATATAAAATAAAAATTAAAAAAAAAAGATCGAGGACCGAAGCCCTCGACCTTAATTAAAGTGTTAGTTTAACAACATAAAGTTGTTAGCACCTTGAACTACTAAGCATCTTTCAGATAAGTAGTTTACTTCCATCGCATCAAGATCAGAAGTTACAGCTCCAACAGAACCAGTAACCCAAGTCTTTAATTTACGATCGTCAGTTTGAGAAGCTCTATAACGAACGTGTAAGAACGGACGCTTTAAGTTTCTACCTAAAGTTTGATCATAAACAGAAGATACACCAGCTGGTACGAATACACCACGGATTGCTCCAGCAGTATTCTTTTCGTTAATGATACCACGAGTTGACATATCGTTTAGGTATTTCCAGTCAGACTTATAGAAGTCATAAGAACCTCTACGGAATCCAGAGAAACCTAAGTTTAATGCCATATCCTCAGAGTTATCAAATACACCGTAAGATGTACCACCTGAACCATATGAATTCATAGCGGCTAACATATCGTCGATAGCTAAAGACGTACCTCTGTCTAAGAACATCATGTTCTCTTCGATAGCACCGTTCTTATCAAACTCAGCAAGGATTAAATCAAACTCAGCTAAATCAGTAGCAGCAGAAGCGCCAGTGATACCAGTTGATTCGTTACCTCTAGTTTCGATAGCCTCAAATAAACCTTGAGTACCACCTAAAATACCTGAGTTACTAAACTCATCAGTTAAAGCAGAAGAAGCTTTTTGAGCTTCAACCATAGTCATCTCTAAGTAATCAGTGAATCGAGCTCTAGTGTCACCTTCAGCTTTTAAGTACCATAGGTAACCATTTTGTCCTTCTTCACCAGAAACTTCAACCCAACCAATTTGAGAAGCGTCAGATCCAGAGATCTCATACTTGTCTTTGATAATGATAGGATTGTTGTTGTAAGACTTAAATCCAGGCTCGTTAGCACCAGTTCTACCAGTTTGACCTTTAGCGTACTCAGATCCAAAAACTAAGATCTTACAGTCAGCGATGTCAGCAGTAGGTCCTGTCTTGTACCAATCAACGTTGAAAGTTAAATCACCTACAGCGTTAACATAACCAGTGTAAGTAGCAGTTGCAGAAGCAACTAATACCATATCACCTTTACGAATACCGTGCTTAGATCCAGATAAAGATTGTCCATCAGCGTCAGCATCAACAGTGATAAGCTTCTCAGAAGCACCACCCGTGTGATCGTAGTCACCGTTGTAAGAAAGGTGTAAACGACCTTGCTCAGACCAAACAACTTGGTCAGCAGTCATTGATTCCTCAGCGCCAACCATTGATAAGAAGCCAGAAATAGTTCTATCACCAAAGATCTCAGCTTCTTGTTCCATAAGATCTGGTAAGTATTGTTGTGCCCAACCAGCTGTTGCTTGTGCAGTAAAGTCAATATAAGCAGAAGCTAATGTTTGCTTTAACGGCGCTGGAGCTGGAGTCACATTTGAAGTAATTGCCATTGTTAAATGTTTTTAAAATTAATTATTTTCTTTTGTTTCTAATTTTGACTTTGAAGTCATTTGAAGAATCTCCAGAAAGAACTCTAAACTTTTTACCACCAAGTTC
>Ga0208667_1000730_pt1 | contig 13277 bp, 10 predicted proteins | sample 11BtaG_FD_184085 | JGI IMG/M metagenome (GOLD analysis project Ga0208667, IMG submission 184085) | Marine viral communities from the Subarctic Pacific Ocean - 11B_ETSP_OMZ_AT15265_CsCl metaG (SPAdes) (version 2) | ecosystem: Environmental > Aquatic > Marine > Oceanic | place: Pacific Ocean... | reverse complement strand
GTGTTACTGGGTGATGGTAATATTGCCATACGAACCTAGTAATTAATGTTCATTATCGCTACTGGCTGTGCATACAGAGAGCGTAGATTACCTCTTGCTTCATCAATCAACAATGACCTTAGTCTTAATAATGCGTTTCTTAGTCTTTCTCCAGAGCCAATAGGATAGCTTTCTGCTGCTAGTTTCTCTGTAATAAACTCTTGTGTTGAAGCATCTATGTCTGTTGAACCCATGATATCTGCAACTGCACCAACCATTACTATCTGGTGGTAGGTTTCATCATCTAGTAAACAATAAGTAGCTAAGTCAACTGTTTCATCAGTTGGTCTAACAAACCTTCTCTTTACTACAAGATACACAGTCTTACCTGTGCTTGTGTTATAAAACTGTACTGCTGTGTTTGTACTAGATGGAGGAAAGTTTCTAAGTAACTCTATACCAGCAGATGTGTATTGGTCACCAGTTGAGTTCTGCACATAAGAGGTAAGTACTTCTACTGTGGAAGCAGGTACCTCTGCATAAGTTGCATTAGAAGTTACATTAGTTGTAGTTACATTCCAAAGCGAAGGATATAGTCTTTCAATGTTATCTGCTGTTGCATCAAACACAGACTTACGAGGGAATGTTGGGTTAATAAAGATATTGTCTTTATCATTGTGTGCAGCTGCTGTAGTACCAGAGTAACCTCTTGATACTGACAACACTCTTGTTGAAGTGTTTGCACTGGTTACTAACATAAGCTCTAATCCAACCTCTACGATTGCACCATTGCCTAATAGGTTCTCTTCCTCTGTACTGAAGAGTCCATCTTCATAAGAAAGAGTATTTTGCGAGTCAGTCATAGCACCATCTAACCTAGAAAAAGCTGATAAGTCATCAGGTTTATTTAAGTAATCTCTATAAATTCTATCTACGAGTGTGCCTACTGCTGCCATATATCTCCATATTACTAGAGGGAGAAGTATTTATCTCCCTCTAATAAATATACTATCTATCTCCTAATTAGGAGGTAGCTAGGTTTGTTATTTTTGCGTGGAACTGTTCTGGACCATATTCTAATCCAATTTCTCCATACACTTGGTACTTATAAGCAGCACCAGTTTGAGCCAATGGCTCTACGAAGAAGTGTCCTTTTCCTGGAATATCCAAGAAAACTGGCTTCAAGAATGACAAGTCTGCAATGAGAATGTCATCTGTTGGAATGTGTCGTTCATACACAATACCGAGTTGACCGAAGTCAGTTTCAATAGTTGTGATGTTAACACCACCGACATTTCTATCTCTAGGAGCTAGAGCTAATGAGTTAGAAAATAATGCTGATAACGCTTGTTTTTGGAAAGCGTTAGCAAAGATAACTGGTGTTTCAAATGGTGCACCAGAATCTGCCATTTTTTTCATAGCTTCATCAACCATATCTTGGGAAAGAGCTGCTGCTCCACCTGCTACTTCGTTAGTAGAAATAGCTTCAAGCATACCTCTAGTTTTTCTAGCTGTTGATATGTCTGTGTCTGCGACATAGGTTCCTTGAATAAAGGAATGTTCTATATCTCGTGCAGCTGTTTTCATAGCCATATCTAATTGGAAAGCCAATTCGTCTTGAACTGGTTGATTTCCAATAATGGATTGACCTGAAAGGTTTCCAACTGCTGCTTGTTTGGTGTATGATACTTCAACACCATACTGCATTATTTGAGTAACATTGATTACTTCGCTTCTTGTTCTACCCTTCATAGTTGGGTCAGCACCTTCAACAGCTGCTGTTTGGTCAGCTGCTGCAAGGTCTGTTGTTTGCCAAGTAAATTGTTTTGATGTGACTGATTTTCCACCAGTCATACCACCAATAGCACTCAATAATGGAGTATCTGTTGGGGAAACATTGAATAGTTCTCCAACATAATTAGGTAGGTTATAGGATTGTCCTTGACCTGTAATTGCACCCATTTTAAATTCTCCTTTTTATTGTTTAGTTAATGGACTAATTCTTTTCATCCATTAGGGCTTTAAGTTTTTCTACTTTGAGAGCTGAACTTGTTTGCCAATCACCATCAGCTTGTGCTTGATTTATTTGGTCATCAATGCCTACAGGCTCAACTGGTACTGATGCTTCAATTACAGTATCTAAACTTTCTTGGCTTGTTACGACTCTTGACCTTTGAGCAGCTTGTGGACTTTCTTCGGTAGGGGTTTCTGAGCCCCAGCCATAGTTGTCAGCAGCAAATTGCTTTATAGAATCAGAATCTAATTCACCTTTATACAAGTCTTTTAATGCTTTACCTTGTCCAGAGCTAGGGTCAAAACCTGCATCTTTAATGGCATTACCCATCTGTACAGATTTATATTCTTTCTCTACACCTTCAAGTTCTTTAATGCGTTCACGCATTGCCTTGATAGCATTGTTATCATCTTGTGTGTTTTCCACTGTATTCTCTACTTCGTTTTCCATATTCTCTCCTCTCCCAGTTTCTACTAACTGCATTACCCTGGGGAATGTAATGCGATAGGCGACAAATTACAATTAAAGTACAAATGAGAATTGTCAGCCACTTCTAGCTGTACCGATACTAAGCGATTTGTAATACTCAGCTTACACGCTTGTAATAAGCTGGAGGGTGCAGCGTCTATTTAGCCGAGGCTACCAGGCTATACTTTATATTGTACCACTATATGTTGTATGTACAAGGATTAAAGTTCAGATAATCCTGTAATTCTACGTCCTGTTCTAGCAGCACCGGTTGTTGGTGAAAACTCTGACGCTTGTTCTTGTTCAAGTAATCTTATTTGTTCTATTTCTTCAGGACTTTGGAATACTGCAGCTTCTGTGAACTCTTCTAATCCAAATTGTTCTTCAGCTTCAACACCACGCTCAGCTTGTAAGGATTGTATTGTAGGTAGTTGTGCTTCTGCAGATGCAAATATCTGTCTTGCTTGTGCTTGTGATACACCAGCTCTTTGCAGTCTTGTAGCAAATTCAGTAGAGATATCAAATCCTGCTCTAGCAGCTTCACCACCGATTTGTGCAGATGTTATTCTTCCTGAAACAATCTCTTCACCTACAGTTGGGTCTAAAGCACCCATAAATATAGACTCTGGTGTTAGCTCTAATCCGAACTCCGTTGCATAAAACTCTTGTACTTGTGGTATGTTTTCTTGTATTCCTTTATATACAGTATCTATTCTTTGTGCAAATTCACGAGCAGATACTTCACCTTCAATTAGTCCAGTAAGTCTTTCTTGAAGTAATGTTACTGATGTATCTCTAGGAATACCATATTCAGATAAAGTACCTATATAACTTTCTTTTAATCCTGTGTATGTAACTTCATCAAACTTGACTGTACCATCTGGTCTTTTATTTCCAGGGAACTCAGCTTCATAAACATCTGTCTTTCTTACATTTGATATAGCAACATTGGGGTCACCTGTCTTAGCCCACTCTGATGCAAATAAATCTAAAACATTAGGTGGTAAATTAGGATATAAACTTTCTGCTAATTCAAGATAAGTTGCCATTATACGTTAACTCCTGTCTGTGATACTGAACCTTGACCTAAAGCATTCTGTAATGCTTTACTTGCATCAATGCTTACTTGATTAATATTTTGCTCTAAACCTTTTTCTCTAAGAGTTGTTTGTGCTGTAGAATAATCATTACTCTTAACCATCTCTTGCCACCATCCTTGTGTTTCATCTGCTGTCTGACCCCATACAGAAGTTGTTAAGTTTCTCCAAGGTCTTGCAATATCTTCATAAGTAAGTTCTGGATTAGTGTAATTACTAAACGCAGCAAGTCTAGATTGTTTTAAAGAATTAACTAAAGCGTCTTCATAGTCTGGGTCATCTCTTAATCTACCTGCTATAGATGCAACTTCATCCTGAGTTAAAGAACCTAAAGATGGTCCTAACCATTTTCTGTACAACTCTACAACTTCTTTTTCTCTTGCTGCAGTTCTATCTACATCACCAAAACCAGATGTAGATATAAGATTAAGCATATCAGTATCTCTTTCTCCAGTTTTGTATGGGTCAGCAAACAACTGTAATTGTTCTGCTGTTTTTAAATCTGACCAAGTACCAGTAATATTTTGGCTAGTAACCCACTGTATTAAACCGTCTGGTACATTTGATACTCCTAAACCTTGTAATTGATTTTTGTAATAAAGTTCTAGGTCATCTCTTTGTCTTTGTGCTTCTGCAGGGTCAGATAGCTCTATGTCCATCCAATCTCTTTCTGCCTGGTTATGTGTTTGATACCAGGTAGTTGCTCTCCACTCTGCTTCAGATATATCTCTATTCTCTAAAGCAGCTTCTGCTTGTAGTTCTATAAACTCATTGTCTAGTAACCAAGGTCTAAGTAAAGCTTCTTCTTTGTAGGTCTCAACAAATGAAGCAAAGGGGTCACTATCCATACCAATAAGTTGATTAGTATTACCAGCTAATATAGCTGTACTATCAAACCAACTTTTACTTGGAGAACCATTAGGTCCTTTGTATTCAAATCCTTTTGTAAGTAATCCTGCTTCAAACAAATCATTCCCAACAACATCATAAGCCATCCATATTGGACTTCCTGTGTATAGGTCTCCTGCACCAGGAACAGCATACGCTAGATACAATGTTCCTTCTACATCCCATACTTCAGCACCGACAGGTATGTTATTTAATTCTATTGGGTCTAAGCTATCAGGTACAAATGTATTGTCACCTGGTTCTCCTAAATCATTTCCACCAGTTGGTTCAAACCCAGCATTAAGTTCATTAGCAGTAGCTTGAGCTGCCTCTTGACTCATACCAGACTCATACCCATCATCACCTGGGTTTACAGCTTTAATTGTGTAATTACCAGGACTTCCAACAACAATATATAAAGTTGCACTTCCTTTACCTGTAATTACTTCTTTCTTCTTACTTCCTTCTGGGTTTTCTACTATCTCAGTTAAAGCGTTACTAAAAGCATTAAACTCTGTATTAGTTATAGTTCCATCTGATAACAAATTATTTAGGTTATTAAGACCCTCTGAAGCTGTAGTCTCTAGATTTACTTTTTCTTTCCCTGTTACACTTTCAATAGTGTCATATTTTCTTAATAAGTTTATAGCTTCTGTCATTGTTAATGACTCTGGTTGTGTTTTAGATTTTTCTTGTATATTTTTTATGGCAGACGCAACATAAACTGCATCAGAACCAAATATTGAATAGTCTTCTACGTCTTTAATAGTTAGGTTAGGGTTTCTTGGAAACCTAGTATTAGGAGGAGCAATAGTTGTAGATACTTTTACACTGTCTACAGTAAATATGTTCTCAATTTCATTTGCACCAAAGGCACTTTTTAATCTATTTATTTGATTTTCACTAAATGTTCTATTTTCATTTAATCTTTTTATATCATCTAGATTTTTGATACTTGAATATTCTCTTTGTGACAATGGTCTTACAGCATCAGATACATCAGGAACTTCTTTTTCACCAAAGCTAAAGTCTGAAAAATCTTCAACTTCATCTAAACCTGAATCTTTTAATTTTTTATTATGACCTTTTTTATCAACTGGTCCAGTTACAACTCCTTGTATAGTTGCGACACCTTTGTTATCTCCAAAGCCTGGAGGTGATGTGTACACATATGGACCTGCTTCAGGAGCATCAGGATTGGTTCCTCCTTTAGTGTATGAAAATTGACCTAGTAAGTTATAATACTTCATCTAATCTCTCTTGCTGAACCAGGTGTCTTATTAACAACACCTCTGTTAGCTTCTGGTACTAAAGAAGAAAATAATTTAGCAATCATTTTTTCTTCTCTACCCATAGGTCCTTGATTAGGAGTATTAATATCTTTAGCAACAAATTCGGGTTCTTCTGGTATTAAAGGACCAGGTATAAAACCATCTTCCGGAACAGGTATGCCTCTGTCGTATGAATCATCATCTACAACTTGTGTCGTGCCTAATGTAGATTCTGGTTTTATAGATATCTCTTTATCTAATTTAGTTTTAAATTTACTTAAATCATTTTGTATATTTTGTGGCATAGACTCTATTGTCTCTTCACCAGTTTTAATTTTCATTGCTCTACCAGGTCCACCAAACCAAGCTACTCTTACTAAATCCCAAGAGTTATATCTTTTAAAATAAGTTTCAGCTAAATTTTTAGCTATCTTATCCTGTACTGCTGGGTCTTGCCATTCATCTTTTCTAAAATCAAAATTAGTTAATCCTGCATCTTTTGCAAATTTATTAAAATCTATATCTAATAATCCATATGCACCTAGTGCTTGTGCTACAACTACAGGTCTTCCATTTTTTTGTTTAGTAACAAAACCTAACTCATTAAATTGTTTAACTTTGTATGCTCTTTCTGACTCTGTTCCATAGATGTAAATATCTACAGGTGTATGTAATGTTTGATAAGGTTGCTTTTGACCTTCAGTCTCTACAAGTTTAATAGCTTTTAAAGCTGTATCTATTAGTGATGGGTTTATATCTGGATTCATTTCTTCTGCCATAATATTACCTTGGTCTCCTAGAAATGTTATTAATAATACGCAAACGGCTATTTTGTATATCTTCACCAGCTTGTAACGCTTCTTGTTCTTTTTGCGTAACTTTATCAAAGGTTGATAATAACTCTGCACCTGGGTCAATTTGTTCTCCTACATCCATTTGTGGTTCAAACTCTGTTGAATACATATCCAGTGTAACAGGTGTTGCATCAGGTAAGTCTTGTGGTGTTGCCTGACCGTATGCTTTTCTTGCTTCAGCATCATATACATCATATAATAATCCTACTTCATATTCTTTAGGGTCACGACCTAATCTTTGTTTAAATAAACCTTTTACATCTTGAGCTATTGAGTCATAGTTAGGTGGTAAATAAGGTTGTATATTTTGATAGCTAGGTAAAGGATTGTCAATATAACTCTTTAAAGCTTGTTTCCATCCTTGTTCTGCTTTACCAACACCCATAATATTTGCTAGAGTCATAACATCTTTCATAGCATCACCATCAACTTCTGGGTCAAAGAAACCAGGTCTAAAACTCCTACCTACTTTTTTACCTAACAAACCTGCATTAACTAAGTCTGCTTGTAAATTTCTTATTTCATTTGGTGTCATATCTACAAATGTATTATTGTCACCTACTTGATAAAAGTTATTAGGTATTGCTCCAATAGTTGTTTCTTGTCCTTGGTAAACAATTTGTTGTGCTGGGTCTACACCTATAAACTGTGTAGGTTCAGCAATACTCAATCCTACTGCTTGTCTAAAAGCTTCGTCATCATCAAAGTATTCTACTGGTGTACCTTTACCAACGATAGTCACATACTCTCCAAGACCTAAAGTTATAGCATATTGTGCTGCTTCCTCAGTAGTGGTAGCAGAATATAAAGCATCTATCTGGTCTTGTGATAAATAAGGTGGAGCTTCTCCTGGTCTTAGAGGTGTTTGTATCCAGCCTAATAAATTTTCTACAAATGTTTGTTTGTCCATTATCCTTCTCCAGCGATTATGTTATCTTTAAATTCGCCTTGTAATTCTGATTTTAACAGGTTTTGGTAAACAGAATTGAATTGTGGATATTGTACAACTAAATACTCACCATAATTTCTTAACAATTCTCTCATACCTACGTAGTTATCTGATTGTTTCCATACAGTTTTACTACCTGTTGCTTTCTCTACTTCATCAATAATAATTTGTCTGCGTCTTAAGTATGCTTGTAATCCTTTAATAGCTTGGTATTCAGATAGTCTTGGGTCTTTAGCCATACGTTCTAATTCTTCTATCTGCATATTTATTGTAGGTCTTTCTGGTAAACCAACAATAGTATCAAATCCATAACCCCAGTATGTCTGTGCTAAGTTGTCTTGATATTGTTTTTTCAATGCTCTTGCTTGTGCAGAGTTGTCATTCTCAATACCGATATCTCTTTGCCATTGTGTAAACTCTACAAAGCCTTTTATCTTTGCTTGTAATGCTGCGTGTTGTCTTGGGCTTCTAGGTACTGCTGCACCTTCTAAATAGTTATCTTTGATTTGACCCCAAGATAAATCAGAATATGTAGGTTCTGGATTTGCATAGAAAGCAACCAGTGGATATTCTTTGTAAATATCTTCACTCTCCTGTAACCACTTACTACCTTCTTTAGTAACAGGTCTCTTCATTACAGTAGAAGTTTTACCAACAGTTAGTGAGATTGGATTGATACCATACTTCTCTATAAATATTCTTGTAGCTTCAGTATCATCTCCAAGTACTTCTTTTTTAATATCTCTGTAATCATCAGCTAATGTTTGAAAAAAATAAAAATCACCATTTTCTGTTTCAAGTTCATATAATGGACTACCTGTACCAGCAGGTCCTACAAACTGAGAAGCAAATCTTACTAAATACACATACTTAGCCTGTTGCACAGCTTTTTCTAAACCTTCTTCTCTATCTTCAGGTCTATCAGAAATAATACCTGCATAAATCATCGCTCTATAAGTATCCATAACTGTATTACCAAAGGCTCCAACTGTGTTTTCATCTTTAGGTAAAACAACTTTAGATAGTTTTTCTAACCACGCTGGATATGCACCAGCAGCTTTTGCAAACTCTACAGGGTCTGTAATATCAGGTGGTTCAAAATCACCAAATATCATTTTGTTAATAAAACCTTCTTCTGGATAATTCTTAAATAAATAAGAAGCAGGTAAACGAACAACTGGTCCAACACCTGGAAGAACAGATGCAGCTAAGTTTACAGAAGAAGCGTATACAGGTAAGTTAACTTTTACATTGTCGCTATCTCCACCTAACATCCAATTTTCTACTAAGCCTTCTCCTGGATAACCAAATACCATTTCACCATTTGTTGGGTTTGCATAGAAGAATCCTTTAGTTCCTTCTGAGTCAAATACAGGATTAGGTTTTATTCCTGATAAAGACAACTGTGCTGGTCTAGTAGCAAACTGTAAATTAGCTTTTGTTAGTCTTCCCCAAGTTTGGAATATTTCTTGATATGCACCACCGAATGGAAAGATAATTCTTGTTGTTTCCCAGAAATCACCTTTTTTAGATATGTCATATAAAAGATTTAATGTTTGCTCTGTCGCTTTAGCTGTAGCTAATTTGCTAATAAGCTCTGCATCTTTAATTCCTTTAGCTCCTGCAGAAGGTGTGTTCTCCATTTGTTTAAGTATTTTTTTACTTACACCATCTTTTTTAGCACCTGCCATAATTATTTGTTTTACTTTTTCTGAGCTGATAGCAATAAGTTTTGTTGAGTTTTCATAATAAAAACCGAACATAGCTGGACTTCTTGTTAAGGTGTTAGCAGGTTGTTGTGATAGCCATTTAAAACCAAGTGATGTTGCTTTGTCCCATTTCCCTTTTCTAAGAGCTGTAACATCTTCTGGTACTTTTACTAAATATTCGTCTGGAAGTATTTGTTTTGGTGGAAATTTATTTAAAAATAATGCTTCAGCTTTTTTTTCTGCTTCTATTACTTCATCGTAAATAGCTTTTTGTACTGTCTCATCTCCAGTTCTAAATCTTTTAATTGTTAATTCATCTACTTTTCCTATAGTAGATAAATTCAAGTCAACTTCAACACCATCTTTAGATATAAATTTTCTTGTAGCAAGAGTCTGCAGTAATTCATCATTTGCCGGAGAAACAATCCACTCTACTGTAGGTGTCACAGCTTGTGCAGACCTATCTATAACTTTACCTCCTAGAACACCGTGTAATTCAGCTCTCTGTTTGTAAACAAAATCAGTAACTAACTCATCATAAACTTTTGCATCTACAGGTGTTGTTCTTAATATAGCCATAGGGTTACCATCGCCTCCAGTAACATTTATCATTGTATCTCTTAAAGGATTGCCTTCTGTTTTTAATTCTTTTATTAATTTTGTATAAGCTACTTCTTTATTTTCAGTAAGACTTGATTCAATAAAAGCAATTCTTCTAGCTATAGCATCTTCTGCAGTACCAGCAAAATCAGCATAAAATGCTTTATTAAAACCTGAAAATTCTTTACCTTTTAATTTATATCCATCAGCAATTTGATTATTTCTACCAACATTTTTTAATTGTCTATCTGTATAACCTTGTCCTATTTGTACTTTTCCTAAACCTAATTTATAAATTTGACTACCTGGTAAAAAACCTTCAGCATTTTTGTATGTTCCTGCCATAAGATTTGATATATATTGTATCGGATGTTTATAGGCAGAGTTAATACCACTTGCAGCAAGTCGTGCCTGTTCTTCCATTTGCACTCGTACTAAATAAGCTACTCTAAGTAGAGCTAATGGTTTAAAGATACTTGAATAATAATTATCAAATACTGTTGATACTGCTGACTCACCTATTATATCTATTGCTTTACCTATTTGATTACTAAAACTTTTTTGGAACGCTCTATCTGCTTTAATTACTGCAGATGGTGCAGGTAACGTTATTGATGTAACTAAATGATTTTCAAATGTAGGATAACGATAACTTGTTCTAAATAAGTCTTCTGCTGTTTTTTCTGTAACTCCAAGTGTTTCTGTTTGATATTTTATAAATTCTTTTTTAAAAGACACTGGCATAGATACATCCATACTTCCATAGTATCTTCCTATATCTTGAGCATCTTCTAAATATCCTGCTGATGCTTTTGTTGATAACTCTACATATTTTTCTGTTTCTGCAGAGGAAATACCTTTTGCTTTCAATTGTTTAAGTTTCCAATCTCTTTGTCTTAGTAAATCACTTTTGATTGAACCTGCAACAAAGTTAGCTCTAGCTAATTGATTGTCACCAATTTTTGCAATACCATCAAGTAAATTATTAACTCTTGCATTTCTTACATTTTCTTCTACACCAGAAAAACTCATATACTTTACATAGTTAGTCATAAGATAATCTAGGTTATTGACATCAAGTTGTGTGTTGTCGTACACTTGACCAAATTGTCTTTGTCCGTCAAAACCAAAACTGCTTTGTTTTCCAAATGTATCACTCATCACTTTTCTAAACCTCCCAACTTTTTTTACTGAGGGTACTGCCATATCAGTTGCTGCAGCTAAAATATTAGGTTTAAGTAGTTTTCTTACTGCGTCAGCTTTTGCTATTGGGTCAGTTAACTTACCACGTTTATCTATAACTGATAATTTTTTATAAAAATCTGTAAATTGTTTTGAACCATATCCTGTACCTGCTTCTGATAATCTAGTCAAACTAAAGTTAGATTGTTCTAATATAGTTGCCGGATTTTTTCTATTGTCAAACATCCAAGTTAAGAAAGGTATCATTTCTTCACTAGCTAAATAATCTTCTACAGATTTTTGTTTTGCAACTTTTTGCAATCCTTTTTCTAAAAATCCCATATTGTCAGCTTGTTCAGTAGTTAAAGCAGCAAATGTTTTTTGTTCTCCTAAACCAAATTTACTTGCTCTAGCTGAAACAGCAGATACTCCTTTAAGGACTCTGTTAGCTGGGTCAGCATACCAGTTAAGTGCTAAGTCAATAACACCTGTCATAAAATCATACGCTTCAGTTTGTGGACTAGCTATAAACTCAAATGGTTTAAATAAAAATCTACCTGGAGTTACAGTAGGAACAACACCTCTTGCTCGTAATGCTTCTGCTCTAGCTCCAGTAAATTGTATTTTGTTTTCAGCTTCTTCAATATATTCTTCAAATATTGGTTTACCTAGTTGTTGCAAAGCTATAGCTCTAGCTACATCTGGTACTACTCCTTCATCAATAAGTTGTTGATATGTTGCTGTCTCTTCAGGGTCAGAACGAACAGATAAGAAACCGTCACCAATATCTACACTTCTACCTTCTTTTCTTGCTGTAACATATCTTGAAAGAGGGTCATCTACATCAGCTTCATTCCAAGCTTCTTTTAAATTTGCAGCCCTGTCAGATTGTAAAAGCTCTGCAGCTCTAGCTGCTCTAGGTATTGTATTTTCCCAAGCCCATAAAAAACCACTACCTACAGCTTTTAGAAGAAGGGTTGGTATACCTACATCAGTAGTTACACCTATGTTTTGGTAAGTTGCACTTTTTAATTTACTCCAAGTACCTTGGTCTCTTTCATTTACTCTTTGTTGTATTTGGTCAAAAAAATCATTATCTATATTTTGTTCAGCTGCAGTTCTAAGCATTGGACCAGGTACATTGTATGCTTTTTGATTTAAACTAGAAAACTGTTTAGCAACTTCTGGAGTAACTTTTTTCTTTACCTTTAGTAAATCGTTTACTATATCTTCTGAATATAAGCCAATTCCCATATCAAATTATATATGCAAGTAATGAATCATCTCCCGATTCTAGCCAAGACTGGTAAGCAAAATCGTTAAAATTAAATTTAGTAGCTGGTGTTGGACCAGGACCAGGACCTATTGACATACCAGCAGTGACTGTTTCATCTTTAAATTTAGTTGGTCCGAATGCCTCTATATCAGTTTGACCTCTTGTAGGTACAGGTATTTTTGTTTTAGCTATTGACGCATCTGGCAAACCACCAGTTGCTTCTACTTGTTCTTTTATGTCAACACCTTCACCATAAGTAGTACCTGCAGTAAGACCAGAAACCATACCTCCAGGATTTCTTCCTGGATTGTCAGTAAGATAATTGTTTCTAATTTTTTTCATTCTAACCATTACTCTTCCTCCTCTTCAAAAAATTGGAATGCAGAACTAATGACCATATAACCAAATGGAAAAACCATTGGTGGTAGTTGGTCTATATACATTTTACCTTTAGGTTTAAATACATCTTCTTCTAAGATTATGTCATCACCTAATTCATCTACATCAACTAAGCAGAAATCTACTATATCTTCAAATTTTTTATTTATAGACATTACCCACCTAAACCTTGTAGTACTTGTGCTATACCAGGTGGAGGACCTTGTGGTGGCAAGGCACCTCCTTCTGGTAAACCTTGTCCAAGTAATTCTTGTTCTGGTTGTGGTATCTCTGGCTCTTCTGCTGTAAAGAACTTATCTAGGATATTTTGCATATCATCTGGATTCTTTCTTATCTGCACAACAGCCATAGTTGCTTTAGGGTCGCCCTGTTGGGCTTGTGCTAACAATGTATCAAACAATACACTGTCTGCTTTTTCTTTTGTAATTCTATCGTTAACTCTAACAAGGTTATCTAAACCATCTAGGTTCTCTTGTAATGTTTGTCTGTCAATAATACCAGCTTGTAGTAACTGTAATCCTGTCACTATCTTCTGTGGTTCATCATAACCAGCCATAGCTCCATACACTCTTCGTGTTTTGTAAGAAGTTA
>Ga0208667_1000729_pt1 | contig 13292 bp, 14 predicted proteins | sample 11BtaG_FD_184085 | JGI IMG/M metagenome (GOLD analysis project Ga0208667, IMG submission 184085) | Marine viral communities from the Subarctic Pacific Ocean - 11B_ETSP_OMZ_AT15265_CsCl metaG (SPAdes) (version 2) | ecosystem: Environmental > Aquatic > Marine > Oceanic | place: Pacific Ocean... | reverse complement strand
GGTAAAGCGAGTAGTGATAGTGCTGTTACTAGATACTTCATATTAAACCTCATTTATTATACTGCATATCGACCATCTGTTCGTGCAGTATCTGTTGTGCTAAATTATTTCTTAGGGCTTTCTTGTTTTCAGGTATTGTACCATCTTGTAGTCCAGCCGCATCATTTAATGTACCACCATTTATGTTGGCATTGTAGTACATAGCAATATTAGTTTGTTGGTTGATAGACATTATTATGTCGTCTTGACCTTGCCCTTTAAACAGAGTTAGAGCATTTGCAGAAGCAGTTAGACCCATCTCTATACGTGTGTCTTCCTCTTCCTCTTCTTCGTCAACTATAACTTTACCATCTTCGTCATACTGAAACTCTTCAGTCTCTAGTACTTCTACAACTGCATCATCTTCTAGTGCATCATACACTACAACTTCTGGTAACTCTGGCATAGGCTTTACGTAACCAGCACATGAAGGATCAGACTGAGGATCATAGCACTTGTCTACCCTGTAGGAGTAAATAACAACTGCATCTTCCACACTGCCCTCTCCTTCCACTTCAATCGAACCTGTACCCCAATTTGAAGCTGGAATGTTCGAAACTGGAAACGACTTTACAATGGTATTACCAGCTACCCCCGACCAGTCATCTGTTTCTCTGAAGATATATCCATCACCATTAGCATTAAGATTACCAACGTGTACTTTCATATCAGCATCTGGATCTTTAACAGTTGTGTATCTATACATTAAACCATTTATGTCTACACCAGCAATGCTAGGTAAGATATTATCCATACCCCAACTTAAAGAAGTACTAGCCGCATTACCTGTTGCCCCATAAGTATAAGGATCAGAGTAACAATAAGAAGGCAAGGCTACTAAAAATAACACCCAAGCCAATCTTTGTCTCACCATTTTCATCGAACATCCTCTCGATTACATTGTTCTGGTCACGTTCTATAGCTTCCTCGACTGCTTCCATTTCCCATGCTAGTCTAGCCTTATCACCAACTAAGCCATCTTTAGGACATGGTGTACCTGCATTCATCATAGCATCGAACACTCTTTCGTCTTGACACATTACTGATACTGCGGCTACCTTCATGCCCATGTCATACATAGTCTTAGCATTCTTGAGTTTCTCACAGTTCATGTCACGTACTGTACGACCTGCTGAGATACCTAGTATCTGTGTCTGTACTGCCCCTGCTACACCTACAGTACACAAGTCAGAGTTGCTTGCACTTATCTGTGGCGATATAGCAGAAGGTGGTGGACTATTGATTGTAGTATCCATAGATCCATCAGAAGTTATTGTACTATTACTGTCGGTGTAAATCGTATCGTCAGCATACACAGTACTACCAATTAGTAGGGTAAGTAGTATAAGTAAGTGTTTCATTTTCTCTCCACGAGTCTATCTAGCTTTTCCTCTATCCTATCAAACTTACTCATTATTTGACCGAAGACTTGGCTTGAGTCAGCTTTAGTAACATAGTCTTCTCTAGTCCTGTTTAAGAGTATACGTAGTCTATTCAACTCTATTACATAGCCTCTTAGTACAAAACCAATAAAACCGATACCAAGTGTTAGGACACTACTCCACAGATCTGTCATTTCCATCATCTAGTTACCTAAAGCCATGTACATCATAGTTTGGTTATTACCAGAGGAAGTACCTTCGTTAATTATTGTGAAGGTACTTAAATTAATTGGAAGACAAGCTACAGAATAAAAATCAACCTCAAAGTCCCCTGATGCCCTGTTATCCATAGGTGTTCCATTAACAACCCAAAAGTTATTAGGAAAAGCAACAGGTAAAGTTACGGTCTTATTTTGTTCAGCATTTACACCTGTAACTCTTCCCCACTGCATATATAAACCTGATGGAAATATTTGATAACCACTCTGACTTAAACTAGATGTACCTTTTGCTACTTCTTTAACTTTAGCAGGTGAAACAAGACTTTCAGTTGTACCTGTACCAGCTTGCCATACAGAGTTTGCTTGATCCCCTATTATACCTGTCTGTGTACCAGAGGTATTAACTACTATTGTATCATCAAGTATCTTAAAGGAGTTAGTTGATTGATCGAAGTAACCAATACTAATCCAAGCATCATTAGCTTCAGATCTTTGCTTTAGTATATTACTAGAAGTATCATACCAGTGCATATTAGCATAAGTAGTAGAAGGAGCAGAGCTACCACTATTGTTACTACCTAAAGCCTGTAAAGCATTATTTATATCAGACCTAGTATTTGGGGCTGTCTGATTAGCAATATTTAAATCATGTTGACTCATTAGTATTCAATCCTTCCATCTAGGGAAATTACACTTGGTGTAAAATAAGTATTTGTGCTTTCTAGTTCAGCTTTAAACTCAAAGGCTCTACCAATAATAGTAGAACCATTAGCTAAGATCCATTGTCCCCAAGTAGGAGATCCAGATGGATCGTCGGGTGTTGCTCTAACGTATACTATTACATTCACATCACCAAATGCGGCATTTTCATCTGTCCAATTATCAAAGTTATCAGGCCACGTATCAAATAACTGTGGTATAGCATCCCAGAGTAACGTACCATTATCATACAATCTTTCAAACACAACATCACCAGTAGCTCTAGCGTTTCTTGAGGAACCAGTGTCTATGTAGTTAGCTTGACCTTGCATAAGATAAGTAGCTGTAGGAGAAGAAGCACTTGTGTTGTCAATCTCAAGTTGATTTGAGACAACAATACAGTTAGTCTTAGTTCCTCCAAATGTAGGGTCTTCAGTAATAGTCTGAGAAGTACCTAGTGGTGGTAGTTCATTAGGTAACACAACTAGACTTGTAGCATTAAGACTTTCATTAAGATTTTTATCATATGCTTTAATTAAGAATGTCCCTGATCTAGCAGGTAAACTTGCATTAGTAGCTGGTCTTGCTACCTTACTTAAAACAATACTACCATCGCCCCAAGTAACACCTACAGTAAGTGGACTATGCTTAACTTGATAATAAGATAAGTCTAAGTCTGGAACAGCATCCCACTGTAGGAATAAACTACCTCCAGACAACTCATGTCCAAAGTTAGTTATATCTGCTGGTGGTGCTGATAAGGCATCTACTTCTATGTTAAACAGATATTCCCACTCACCTATATTACCAAAGGTATTAACAGCCCTAGCTCTAGCATCATAGAAAGACTTCTCAAGATCAATAACAGTAAACCTACCTAAAGGACCATCTGAGATATTCTTGTATTCAGTTTCACTTGCATCTTTATATTGAACTTGAACTTTATCAACACGTTCAGATGCGGCTGAAGTAACTGTTAGAGTTAATTCGTTAACTAACTTCTCAGCAAAAACTTTAGCTACTACACTTGAAGAAAGACCTACAGATGGCACTAAGAAAGGAGATAGTAGTTCTGTATTATCTCTTTCGTATACTACACCATCATCTACTTCGTCAAATACAGTTTCAGCAGTCTCACGTAAGGTCATTTGTGTTTGTAAATCTAGTCCATCAGTAAGTCCAAAAGACCATTGTACAACTTCAAACTCTTTGTTAGTCCAACCAAACCTAGAGTTAGTAAGCCTTATGTTGTCTCCAACTTGTAGCTCTAAAGTCTTAAGACCAAAACTACCATTAACTGTAAGCTGTTGTCTATTACGCTCCAAGGAAATTAGAGCAAGTCTTCTAGCTTCTATAGAGTTGTCAGTAAAACTTAAATCTACATCAGCTACAGATTCTTGGTTGTTATCAGCAATCAAAAAGGCAGGGCTAGTTACTTGTGGGTAATCTGTAGTTTGCCAATTACTTTCTTCGCCTCTAAATGTACCTTTGATAACATTGAAGTTATCTCTACGAGAGTGTCTAGTACCAACACTAATGCTAGATCTAAGGTCGTCTTCATTCAAGTCCATTACTGGTGCAGTCCAGTAAGCAGGTTTCATACGCCACTTACCTTGAGCATACCACATAGAACCACCCATAGACTTAAGTAGTTCACTTAACATATCATAAGGTGTAGAAGCAGTAGTAAAAGCACCATTACAAGTATATCTAGTTGTACTAGCAAGAGTGTTAGTTTGATCACATACATTAGCCGCACTAGATACTAATGTATCATCTATATTAACTGTGTTTTCTTCTAAACCATACTTACTTGTTAGGTAGTCCCTTAAGCATAAAGCAGGATTATCTGACCAAGTTGTAGATGAACTTCTAGGGTCATATAACTTCTTACCTTTAACTGTAGCTGTAATAACAGGTATACCGTTAGGAAATGCATCAGCATCAAACTCAAATCTAACATACATATATGCTATACCACGAAGCCTATGCTCACTAGTCCACTTATCAGATTCAGACACAAGATCACTATCAGCAGTTTGATCAGGAGAACCTAAATGTGTATTAATCCTAATCTTAGTATTGTACTGACTTGGGCTAGTTACATTACCAGAACCATCTAGAGTAACAACTTCATCATTAATGTAGATCTCATCAAAAGATTGTACTTCATGTCCAGATATAGCTATAACACGATGTAAGAATTTATTATTGTCACCTGTAGATTCATCAAATACTATAGCTCCACCTACTCTCATCCTACCATATATAATTTGATGGTCTTGAGCAGGTCCGATTGAATTAGTTTGGTAACCTCTATTAGCTCCTGATATAGTAGGCTTAGGAATAAGAGCTTTCATAGCGGCGCCAAGAGCAAAACTAACCATAAAACTAGTTAGAAAAGCACCAGCAACATAAGTACCAGCCGCAATAGCAAAAGCAGAAGTTGTAGCCGCACTAAGTAGTGCTACACCAGCAGAAATAGCCATACTTATTCTCCTTTAAGGTATTTAGAGTATACACGTTCAATGTGTTTAAACTTAAGCCTATCAAGAACTTTATCGAAGGGCTTATGTACTTTTATATTAATTGTTAACACAGATACTCCATCCTCTTTAAGACACTTCTCAGCGAACTTAATTAGTCGTATACCAGCGAAACCTTTACGATAGTCTTTATGTAAGTAGATTACATCATTGTTAGCAAACATATGATCTTTGTAGTGTATGTTAGTACCTAGTACTACGACGAAATATCCTACAAGCAATCCATCTTCTCTAGATGTAAATACTTTAAGTTTACCTTGTTGCTCTAAGTTACTATAAGCATCCCAATCTGGATTTAACTTAATGCTATCTTTATTAAGAGCTATCTCATCCCAATGGAGTTCTATAAGATACTTTATGTCGTCTTCTACTTGACTAAGAAACTCTTGTTGATAGCTAAGTGCCACTCTTACGACCCCACGGTATTTGCTTATCTTGTAGATCTTCTACGAAGTCTAGACCTAGATCCCCAGCGTAAATTGACTTCTGATAACCAGATGTAAACCTAGCTACTCTAGCTCTCTCTAAGTCTACTAACTTATTCTCTACTAGAAGTTGTATAGTAGATGTTTCACCAGACTCTTCTATATTCATCTGATCCATGTAACCAGAGAAGATCTCATTAAAACCTTTCTCTCCAGTTTCTAAGTTAATTCTAGAACCATCTTGTAGTAGTATGTAAGAAGAAGACTCCTGTAGTAAATTACCCTGAGAGAAAGTACCAAAGTATATGTTACACACACGACCCTGATAAGGCTCACTGAGAGCTAGTGAGAGGACTTCAGAGGGTACACCACTCAACGTAAGTGTAGCCCCCTTTACAGCTAATTCAGAAGTCTCTTCTATAGCAGATATATTTAATAAGTTACCTGTACCTACCCAGCTAGTACCATCATCTAGAACAAGTGTACCTTGACCAGTCCACAACCTTAATGTGTTGTCACCGTCAAACCTTAACTCTGTAGCAAAGAATGGATAAACAACATCTTGAGATATGTTATCTATTGTATTAGTTGATAAATCTCTTGACATATTAATTATACCTTAAGTTAAGTTTACTCAGCTTCTTGTGGTTCTTCTAGTGAAGTAGCTAATCGTGCAACAAAAGCATCACGACCTACAGCAAGTTGATCTAAGTTAAATCTGGCGTTGTCTAATTTACGACTTAGATCATTTATGTGGTTAAGCATTATCTTTTGCTCATCAGTGAAGTCATCAATGTTGTGTTCTTTGGCGTTGATTGTAATGAGGTTCTTTTCATTTTTTCCCATTGTAGTCTCCTTTAGTTAAGTTAATTTAGGAAGCGGTGTATCCGTTCCCTGCTGTGATAGCGGCGTTTACCGCAGTCATACTTTCGTCTGTCCAGTAATCTTTAGCGACCATTAGTTCTAGGTGCTGAGTATTACGATCCACACAGTCTTGTCGATCTTCTGCATTATCATCTGCCATAGCGTCACCTGCTATCACGTCATTGATAAGTGCAACTGAGTCACCCATTGCTGAGTAGTTCTGTGCGATTTGTTCTGCTGTTAAGTCATCCATGGGTTATGCTCCTTCTAAAGCTGTTATGCGAGCCTCTAGCTCTTGGATTGTTTTTACTAATAGTGGTACAAGTTTAGACTGATCTATGCCTTGGTAGACAGGGTTGCCATCTGCATCGACTTCGTTGTGTGTTCCTCTAACCGCCTCTGGAACAATATCCATAACTTCATGTGCAATAAAGCCATCCGTATTTGCCGAGGAAAGACCATCATCAATCCAACTAAATCTTTTTGGTTTTAGCTGTTTCAATCGTGTAGTTGCACTAGAAAGATCAACCACATTTTCTTTTAGTCGGTAATCAGAGGATGTAGCGTAACCAACGCTAGACGTTGATGCTTGGTAGACATCACCGATTTGAACGTTAGACCCATATCTAAATGTAACAAAAGATGCGCCATTACTAGAACCTGCAATATGATTAATGTTCATATCGGTGTTTATTGAAGCACCACTCCCATTTCTACCAACCCACAGACTGCCGCTGGGGGTAACATAAACTTTAGGATTACCATCCCCATCAGACAACACGATGTGGTTGTTACCTGTGCGGATGTCTAGGCCACCTTGGTTGCCGCTGTATGCGCCAAGGATGGTGTTCTTAGTACCTGATGTAACTAAATAACCGCTATTTTGGCCAACTAACGTATTGTAGCCACCTGTTACAGAATAACCTGAAAAATGACCTACAAACGTGTTTCGTTGACTGGTTGTGTTGGTGTAACCAGCCTGATTCCCAACGCTGGTGTTAAAGACACCAGTAGTATTATGATAACCAGACGTATACCCAACTGCTGTGTTGTTGGATGCGGTGGTGTTTGAGTGTAGGGCAAAGCCACCAAATGCAGAATTGTAGCTACCTGTCGTATTGTCTTGGAATGCTTCGTTTCCTAAAATTGCGTTTTGCTGGCCTGTAGTGGTTGAGTAACCAGCAAAGTCACCCATAGCCGTGTTAGCTACACCCGAAGTGGTTGAGTATAAGGCTCTGCGACCCACAGCAGTGCTGAAGTTTGCATTGCTACTATAAAGGGACTGATACCCAACTGCGGTGTTGTTGCTACCTGTGGTGTTGTTGCCTAATGCGTCCCTCCCAATAGCAGTATTGAAGCTACCTGTTGAGTTGTCCTCCAGTGCGGCCTGCCCCAAAGCGGCATTGCTATTACCTGTCGTGTTTAATAGTAAAGCAGATTGACCAACTGCGGTGTTTGGTGTGCCTGTAGTGTTTGAATAAAGGGACTGATACCCAACTGCAGTGTTGTTACTTGCGGTGGTGTTTTGACGAAGCGCTTCTTGACCTATAGCTACATTATTTCCGCCTGTAGTATTAGTAAACAAAGCTATTGAGCCTACTGCTACATTACCATCTGCAGTAGTATTTCCTGCTAATGCGTTATTACCTAATGCTACGTTTTCATTGCCTGTCGTGTTGGAATCTAAAGAAAGTCTACCTAATGCTGTATTGTACTGACCAGTAGTATTAGCATAAAGCGACTGATACCCAACCGCTGTGTTGTTGCTTGCGGTGGTGTTTTCTTGAAGTGCAGATCGACCTAAAGCTGTGTTTTGTGCGCCTGTTGTGTTAGAAGTTAAAGCCTGTCGCCCGAAAGAAGAATTCTCATACCCTGTAGTATTTGCATAAGAAGCCTGATAACCCACTGCCGTGTTGCTAGATGCGGTGGTGTTGGACTGGAGTGCTTGAAACCCATTGGCAGTGTTGGCGCTACCTGTTGTGTTGTAGCGGAGCGAATACCCTCCATTAGCTACGTTTTGTGTGCCTGTGGTGCTGGTAACGAGCGCATTTATACCAACGGCAGTGTTGCTGTGACCTGTAGTGTTAGCTGATAAAGCACTATAACCAAGTGCTACGTTTTCATTGCCTGTAGTAATCGCATCACCTGCAAGACCACCGATGAGGGTGTTTTGAGCGCCTGTGGTTACTTCAACCCCTGCTCTTTCACCTACTGCTGTGTTATAAACATCTGTTGCAGATGTAAAGTTTTGATTTCCTAATGCGGCTCTACCAATCGCAACTGACCTACTTCCTTTTGTGTCAGCACTAAGTGCATCCATACCAACTGCTGTGTTTTTGCTTCCAGTGTTAAGAGCATCACCTGTACGATAACCCATTAGGGCATTTTCAACACCAGTAGTAATCGCAGTACCTGCATTTGTCCCTATAGCTACGTTATAGTTACCACCAGATTGAACACTATCTAACGCAGTATCACCCAACGCCACGTTAGCCGCACCAACAGGATAGTTTCCATCTAGCTTGATTGTACCGCCGTCTACTGAAACATTACCTGCAACTGTAAGGCCGTCTGTTACGGCTGTGCCAGTAACGTCTATGCCTGTTGATGTTGTGTTGAGTTTTTCAACTCCGTTATGATACAAACGCGCCTCACCATTCTCCAAGCCTACCAACATATTATCGCCATCTGTATCAGCAAGAATAAGCGTGTTTGATTTTATGGTAAGAGTGCCAGTGCCAACATCCTCTATATAACTATTAGACCCATCATGATAAATCTGTAGGTCAGACCCAGCGCCGAAGATGGCTTTGTCGTTATCATCGAAACCTAAATCGCCTGTCATAGTATCACCAGTAATACGAACAAACCCTGTCCCTGTATCAAAGGCAGTCTTCAGCTCACTAAACGTAATTGCTTTTGTTTCATCAGCAGTAATATCAACTACAACAAACTCATCTGCCTCAGCTAAGTTAGCACCAGTAATATTAGTTAGTTGTGTTATTTTCTTATCAGCCAAGTTCTTATTCCTTTATATCACAGCTTCTACAGCTTCGAAAGAGATGCCGTAGATTGACGCATTATTGATTGACCATGAAGTCATGTTTGTTGCTAGTCTGAAGACCCCTTTAGGGGAATTAAATACTACAGTAGCACTAGAGTATGTAGACCTCAGTGAAGGCCATATTTGTATTGTTCCATTACCACTCTGGTCTAACAGTACCTGATGTAACTTAGCACTTGAACCAGAACCTAACTGTATGTAGTCACCAGCCTTAAGAGTACCAGTCATAGCGACAGTAGCATTATCATCACCAGCATCACCAGACAGTACACAAGAGCTTACTGTCCCTTGTGGTGTCGCATAGTCAGGATCTCCTAGTAAGAATGTACCTTGTTGACCCTTAAGTCCTACTAACATAGCTTTCCACTCAGCCGCTTTATCTCTGTGTACCGAGGGAATATTGACTGATGCTTCCCACTTTTGACCACCGTGAGAAACAATCTGTTGTTTGTATGTAAAAGGAGATTGAGAAACAGCTACAGCATTAACAGCCCTAAGCTCAATGCTCTCAATACCTATTGTGGTTGGTGTAGCTAATGGGTAGCTTAGTGCCATGTGTTATATTCCTTATAAGTCTAACCGAATGTAGCTTTCATTGTGCCGCCTCTACGACGATCATTTATGATCTCAGATTTAGTCATTTGAGCAATCTTAGGAGCCGCTTGAGCTATTATTCTCTTAACGCTATCATCTCCATTAGCAGAGAAGTTAAAGTTCTGTACGACAGTAGTTGTAGCTCCACCTTCCATCTGTACTCCTAGCTTACCGTTAGCACCTCTCTTAAGAGGCATGATAGCTTCAGGTCCAGCTTCTCCCATTAGTCCAGTTTTACCACCAGTCATAGGGAATGTAGTAGGACTATTAACTACTCCACCATCAGCGTAGGGTTGTATACTACCAGAACTAAAAACATTACCGTTAGCATTTGGTACAGGTATACCGAAAGCGGCTTTAGCGGCATTGACCATTTGCTGTACAACAAGTACTTGATAGAGTTCTTTTATTATAGCTCTAGCCATACTCTTGAAAGCATCTTTAACTGATTCAGTACCTTCTACCATAGAAATGAAACCGTCACCTATAATACCACCTATTGACTCAATTATTTCACCTTGTCTCTGTTTTTCTTCAGCTAACTTCTTCTCTGCTTCTAATTGATCATAAGCTATTCGTACACTCTCTTGTTGAGTATCTAATAGTTCTAAAGCCCTATCGTATCTTGCGCTACCATACTCTATACCTAGTTTTTCTAGTTCTATCTGTAACTTATACTTTTCGTTAAACTGTTCAGCAACTAGAAGTTCTCTGTCCTTAAGGCCTTGGATAACTAATTGCTCTTGTGTAGACAACTTTAATTTATCTAATAACTTTTGTCTAGCATCTTCAAGGCGTTTTATTTTCTTTTCTTCTGCTGGGTCTGGACCTTTTTGTTTTGAAGGTGTTAGTGACATGCCCATAAGAGCGTCCTCACCAGCAAACCTTTGTCGTAGACCTTGTAGTATAACGAACTCATCTGCGGCCTTCATAGCCGCTTCTCTACTTAACTCTAACTCTCTAGTGATCTTAGCGGCATTACCTGCTACATCAACCATCTGTTGACCAAGTAAAAGTTCAGCTTCTGATATTTTAGCTAACTCTTCTAAGTGTAATTTCTCTTGTGCTAGTCTATCTCTATTAGCTTGTACTTGATTTTTATGTAAGTTTTCAGCTTCTAATACTTCACTGCCAATCAAGTCTTTGTTTATTTGTATAGCTTTAGCTTTTTCTCTTAGAGAGTTAAGCTCATCTTGCAATACTTTAAGTCTATCTTCATCAGCTTTCTTAGCGGCGGCTATATCCTTCTCAAAGTCTTTTTGTAACTCTGAAGTCATATGGGTGGTATCATAAGTCTTATTCTTTAAGTCAAAGATCTTACCTTCAACTTCAGCTATTTTACTAGCTCTTTCTAGAGCAAGTTGACTTTCAGCACCAGACTGTAAAAGAGTTAACTCTTCGCCAAGTTTCTTAATCTCGGCAGTAAGGTCTTTAGCGGCTTCTCTACCCTTCATTAAGGGTGCAACTAATGCAGTACCGATAGCCAAACCAGCACCTGCTATAGCTCCAGCAGGTCCAAAGATACCTAATAACTGCGCACCCTGTTGTCCAAGGGCGACCATAACATTAGTCCCACCTTGTACCTGAACTGCAAAGTCACCTACCTGATAACCAGCTTGTTGCATCTGCATACCTAGTCGGTTTACATTCTTACCAGCAAAAGCCATGTTAGATGCTTGTGATAAACTTGCATCACTAGCTTGTCTCAGTTGAGATGAAAACTTTCTTACTTCAGAATTAGCAGTCTGGTAAGATCCACCAAGCCTTGATAACTGTTTAGCTTGTTTGTTTAACTCTGCTGTATAGCGACCTGCTGTAATGTCTCCCTTACGAAAGGCTTGTTCTATAGTAATTAGATTACGCTCAAACTTTCTCTGTTCTTTTTGCGCTCTAATTAAGTCTCTATCGTCAACACCAATTATAAACTTTAAATCATCCATTAGCTATACCCATATAAACTGTATCGACACGTTTAATTGCTTTTATCTCCCAAGGGGAAATAGGTGTCTCAGTCAGTTCCTTCCATGCTTTAATTTGTTCATAAGTTATCGGGTTAGGGCCAGAGAATCCAGCAGTTCTAGTGTTGTTTAATGTAATAAAGGCAGACCAGACATGTGCCATAAGCGGTGGAAAATGTGTCGGGGGTTCCAGTGCTTCAGGTCTACGTCCAATCTGCCTTTCTACTTGTTCTAAATGTTCACGTTCTGTAGTGCCGTTCTCATCAGGCTGATTGAGCTTAAACTGATGTTCAGCCCATTCGCATAACTGATGAGTTAGGCTTTCGTAAAATCCAGAGAGTCTGCAAGTGCCTCCTCAATCTGATCCTTAATCCAAAATACTTCATCGTAAATCTGTTTAGCCTTAGCGATGGAAAGTTTGGGTTGCTCTTTGTTGTATGTTATGTTCCACTCACAAGTTATCTTGGATAACATATTAAGTGTTGCTTCTTCCATATCTTGAGCAGTTATCTCTGTGTTCTTGTTACCTTGCATAGCCTTAAGACGTTTATTAGTCTGTTCATGCATTAGTGCTTTATACTCTTTAGAATGACTTGCGTTTACAATAATCGTCATATCAGTCTTATCGTCATTCTTAAGTATAGCACCAGTGTTGGGATGCTTAAGTGTAACTTCTACAATATCACTTGTAGGTTTTAAATTCATTAAATCCATGTCGAGTTCCTTTCGGGGGAATATCGGGTAGTGTATATAAGTGTGGGAACTTCCGACCCGACTCAGAAGTCCCCACTAACCTTAGCTAAGGTGTTACGTTATGAAGGTCGTGTGATCTTCAAGTTAGTTGCTTCAGTTGCGTCATATAGAGCAACGAAAGACATGCTAATCATTCGGCTTGTAGGTCCATCTACACCAACATCAGCACTGTTTATTTTTACTTTAGGGAACTGGAATGTATAAGCGTTAGTTCCTGTAGGATCGTTAACTGATACTTCAATCTCTGTCTCTGTCTCGTTAAGGAAACGGTTAATTAATGCCGCATCCTCGAAGTAAGCTGTTAGTGTACCTTCAACTTCTGCTCTACCATACTCTAATGATGGTGCGCTATCATCTCCGATTACGAAGGTAGGTGCGAAGGAATTAGTTAGAGTGAAGTCTAAAGCAGTTACGATAGCTACATTAGATGCTCCACCTACGTTACCAATACCAATGTCACCTGAGTAAGCATCAAATGGTGCGGCTCCAGAAGCGTCATCTTGTGTCTTCTCAGTAGCACCTATAGTCATGTTCTTACCGACCATACCGAAGGTAGTTGCTACCATCTGGTTAGGGGCGAGGGAAATAGCCATAGTGGAAACTGAACAACCTGTAAATAGTCTAGCTTGATCAATGTCTGCGGCATAGTCTTCTATAGATAAGAACTTTGGTGTTGTACCAACTTTAAGTACGTTAGTTGACCAAGCATTTAACATAGCTGATTCTAATAGTTCGTCGTAGTCACCG
>Ga0208667_1000727_pt1 | contig 13340 bp, 16 predicted proteins | sample 11BtaG_FD_184085 | JGI IMG/M metagenome (GOLD analysis project Ga0208667, IMG submission 184085) | Marine viral communities from the Subarctic Pacific Ocean - 11B_ETSP_OMZ_AT15265_CsCl metaG (SPAdes) (version 2) | ecosystem: Environmental > Aquatic > Marine > Oceanic | place: Pacific Ocean... | reverse complement strand
AGTACTCACAAACCTTCTCAAGTGACCCAAGGTTTGTTGGGCCTAACGATCTATCTGAACGTGCCGAAATGATAAGATACACAGCGGTTCAAGATAAGATCGCCAAGTATCTTGGGAAGCTTCCGTTCATAAGTGATAAGGGTGCCCAAGAAAAAAGCGCTGCATTCATGACAAAGCTACAGGACAGCATGCTTCCTGTTGGTAAGATGTACGACAAGTTGCGTGACAAATACGGGCCGAATGTTATCGCGCAAGACATGGACGCTTACTTCCAAGAGACACTAATGCATGGTGTTGGTGGCCCTAAGAAAGAAAAGTTCGATAGCACTTCTCTCAGGCCGACTGTTGAGCAGATCGCAAGTATTGGCGTAACGCAAGCAGAGAGCGATGCCCTTGACAGGATATCTGGTTACTACAAACAGATACGGGACAAGCACGGCAACAAGTCTCATGCCTTAGCAAACGCATATCTGTATGCGCTTCACTCTAAAGAGCGCAACGCTAGAATATCAGAGCTATCTAAGGGGAAGATTGAGAACGGATCTGGTATGACTGACGCAGAGGCAGATCAAATCATATCATTCGTCAACTCAATGCAGCCAGTTAAGAGAGATGCTCTTAGAAATGTTGCTACTCAAGTTCAAGGAATGATTAGGCAGACCAATGAGGTTTACATCGACGGCGGCTTGATACCTGACTACCTCACTAGTGAGGATGTAGATGACGCAACCAAGGAAAGCTTCACCCAATATGCAAACTATGTACCTCTTCGTGGGTTTGCCGATCCTGAATCTGATCTTGACATAGGTGACACGACATTCTCTTCTTCGACTATGAAGTACGGTTCGTCTGCCAAGCCTAACAAGTCGGCACTTGGGCGTAGTTCATATGCTGGTGACATCATAGCTAACGTGGCGGTTCAACATCATCAGGCAATTGACAAGGCAGAGCGCAACAAGGTCGGCCAGTCTTTGCTTAAGCTGTTTCAGCAAGACGATATAGATACATCAGAGTTCGGTGCAATCTTAGAAGATCACCCGATGAAGAGAGCTATGGTCAACGGCACTATTAGGTATGTGCCAGACCGCGACTTCAACCAAGAAGTTGAGGGAGCCTTAGCGAAAGATGGGCCGATACTTGCTGTTCGTAAGGATGGCAAGGAATACCTGATAGGTCTTGAGCCTAAGATAGCAAAGGCGATGAAGGGATCTCTCTCTCCAGAGATGCCTAACAAATACATTCGCTTCCTGCATCAGATCACCCGTCTGTACGCTAACCTTCTCACAAGCTATAACCCTGCGTTCTTGCTATCCAACTGGCCCCGCGACATTGAGACTGCAATCTTCAACTCTCAGCAGTATGAAATGAAGGGTACGTCGAAGCAGATAATCAAAGGTGTTCCAAAGGCATACAAGGCAATCATCAAAACCGTTAACGGCAAAGAGGGTGGTGATCCATATTGGAGAAACAGATACCAAGAGTTCTATGAAAACGGCGGTCAAAATGTTTTGAATCAAATGGCTAACCTAGTAGATTCCTCAAAAGATATTGAGAAAACTATTGGGCAAATTGTTGGTGCTGACGATCAGGGCGTTGCTCAAAAGGTAAAGCAAGGCTTCATCGGCAAAGGGTCTAGCCTTCTTGGATACGTTGAGGCGGTCAACAGTGCGGTTGAAAACTCAACGCGCTTGGCATTCTTTGACGCTATGGTCACCAACCTTGAGGCGCAGAATGTGCCAAAGAAAGAAGCGTTGAAGAGAGCAGCGTTTGCGGCTCGTAACTTGACCACAAACTTCTCCAAGGGTGGAGAAATGAAGAACGGTCTAAACGCTTTGTACCTATTCTTTAACGCCTCACTGCAAGGTTCTATGGCTATGTTTAGCTCTCTTGCGAACAGCAAGAAGGCTCGTAAGCTTGCTGGCGGTATCGTTGTGTTTGGCTTCTTAATGGATCAAATAAACTCTGCGATGTCTGATGATGAAGATGAAGACGGCATAAACGATTATGATGATATCAATGATTACACATTGGGCCACAACATTGTGTTCCCAGATCTGAACGGAGATGGGAAGTTTGTCAAAGTGCCTATGGCATATGGGCTTAATCTTTTCTTCAATCTTGGTCGCATCACATCCAATCTTACGCGAGGTGCCTTCGGGTCAGAAGGCACATACACCCCTCAACAGGCAGCGGCTCAATTGCTTGGTAACATAGAAGAGACAATAAACCCGTTTGGCGGGAATAATCCTTTAACTTTTGTGGCCCCTACAGTTCTTGATCTTCCAGTTGAAGTTGTAACAAATAAGAACTTTATGTCTGCGCCGATATACAAGGAGCTTTCTCCATTCGAACAAGATAAATCTCGCAGTGGTCTATATTGGGGAACGACAAGCCCAAGTGCCATTGCCGTATCTAAGTTTATCAACGATACAATAGGCGGCGGGGATGACTTCATACCGGGGACACTGCCCGGTACGGGCATAAGAATCGATATCCAACCAGACATCATAGAACACATATTGCAGTTTATGACTGGTGGCGTTGGTCGCCTTGCCAATCAGGCGGTGGACACGGCGTACACTGCTGCTAAAGACCCTATGGAGCTTTGGCAGAATGACATGACCAGAAACATTCCAATGCTAAATAAGTTCCTGACATCTGTAACTGACAAGGATCGTTCTGGATCTTACTATGAGAAAAGGGATGATGTCTTTGCCGTTAGGCGTTCGTTCAAGGACGCCGTAGAAAGCAGAGACAGCGGAAGAATTGTTGCTCTTAGAGAAAAGTATCCAGAAATTATTCGCGTAATGGAGCCAGTCAGAAAGATTGATAACGCAATAAGAAAATTAAGAAAGCAAATCAAATTAATTAACTCTAGCGTATCTCTCAGTGAAGACAGGAAGCGAGAGTTAAAAGATAAGATTGACCAAAGGATTTTGTTTTTACAAAACAGAGCAAACAATCTTATGAAAAACATTTAGTTCAATTGAACTTTTTGAAATAGGATAAGTTTATATGGCAGACAGGCTCAACATCTTGTGGGTCTGATCTGTCAGTCCTACCGCCCATTGTTACTGTGGTTTCTATGTTGTCTATGCTGACGTATCCAGCATAGTCTGACCACTTCACAATCAGGAAGCATGGTATTCCTGTTGCCATGTTAGTGATCTTAGCATTGATCACCTTGGTCATTGATATCATGTACGTTGGGTACTTCATCATGGGGTTGGTTCGCGTCTTCATTTCAATGAATGACATAACCTTGCCTGACCTCACAGCCGCGTAATCAAAGCGATCTCGCGGCTGAAGCTTTTGCATTGAGCACTTCCACCTTTCAGAAACTAGATCGCTTAGTGTAACTTCGTTGCGCAAGTCCTTCTCTGTTTCGTAGATCGGCCTCATTTATCTCTCTTGCTTTCGATCCAGTTGCTAATGTCTTCTGGTTTCCACCTGTTCATGCGTGGTCCGAATGATATTGGCTTTGGGAACGTGTCATCGTTTTGGATCATGGCATACATGGTCTTCGGATGTACCGAAATCAATTCAGCAATGTCGTTTACTTGGAGCAAAAGCTTCTCGTTTAAGTTTGACTTTTCCATTCTTTGAAACCTTCTCTTAATTCTTCAAATTTATCACGGGCATTGGGGTTAGACCTTAGATCTGACCGTGACTTTATCCCGCAATGCTGTCTTAAAACATTTGCGGTTTCCCTTTCGGACGTTGCCGAATGGCCTAAGTCCTCAAGGTAATTCCAAAATTCTTCGTTTCTGCATAGCAAACCCGCCGATGCAATCATGCGCTCTATACGCGTATTCTCTTCGCGTGTTTCTGGTTCGTCCTGATCGTTGAGGCGAACCATCGCCACCATGTATCGTGTTCCCACCCAGTCTGTGTGTAGTTCTGGTGGGCAGTCATTAGGATGCACGTTTAGCCTAAGTATCACGCCGTTCCTGTCCTGAGACATTGAAACTTTAACGGCCTCGAACCCCATTGCTGTATCTCTAATTTCATTCATTGTATTTATCCCAGTTCCTCGATGCCCATTCCTTTGCATCGATACCTTCTAAGTCCCACCAAGATTGCTCGTCACCATATGCATGAAGCTTCATATGACAGGTATGGCAGACGGGGACTGCCCAGTTGTCACCAGTTTTTCTGGACATTCCCCTAGCTTCAGCCCTCATTAAGTGATGAGCTTCTCCCCCCTGACCGCACACCAAGCAAGGTTGCCCGCGTAAAGATTGCAAGTACTTCTTGTTAACAATGCGCTTAGTCTTGGGAATCATTTCTTAAAAGGGTATTTCATCATCATGTACGCTTGACGATGCTTGTTGTTGCGGGGCTTGACTGTTGTGCCCTGAATGATTTGTTTGCTGCTTTCGCTCTTGCAACAAGTCGCTTCGCAATGAGAGAAATGGCTTTCCATTCTTTGATATCTTTTTCCATCCTGCTAAGGTCGCCTTTGGCCTATCGTTTCCCTCTTCCAGTTGGGCGTAAAGATCTCGCACAACTGACGGGTCTACTTCCATGCTGCCTGTATAATCTGGCTGCGTTTCTTTTTGCTTCCTGTCGTTTTGGAACAGGATACCTGATGCTGGATATTGACTCATGCTGCTTCTCCTTCTAATTCAGCATTTCTCTTTTTAAACGCCACCAATACATCTTCGTATTGCTGTGCGCTCTCTTCTTGGAGTTGCGTAAGAACTCCCTTATTCTTGACCCAGAACTGACGCAGTGTGTCTTTGTCCTCATGGATTTTCAAAAGCTCAATGAATGTGCCGCCGACAAAGTTCCACCCGCTCGTCTTAGTCTCCTCGCCACTAGCTGATATAATGCTTGGTGAGGCGTATTTATCCTTCTTGGCTGGCGCTGGGGCGGGTTTCTTTTCTGGGGCGCTCTGACGCGGCTTAGGGGCGCTCTCTGGAGCATCCTGTGGAAGGTCTTCCCCAGCGTAGATATAATGACCTAGCCCATGATAGCTGATAGCCTTAGCCAGCGCACGTTGCATGGCTGTGTTGATTGCGAAAGCATCAGGGTTTTGTATGGCTTTGTTTCTGTAATCTAGAACTGGAAACACTTCTGTAGCCACCTCTCCCTCAACGGTCACGCTGACTTGCACATATGCGTATCCATTTACATCTGAAATGTAAGGCATTCCGTTTGGTTGGATATGCTTTTCGAATGTTGAACTTGGGTACTGCTTCTTCAACGCGCCCCAAGCCCAAGCCCAAGACAAATATGTCAGGCCATTTTTCTTTTCCGTGTGGTCATTAACATTGACCGCGCTCAAGGTTTCCCAAACTGATTTACTTTTGCTCATCACTATCTCCATCTTTTTTATCTGTCTTAAAGCGGTTCTCTATATCAATTATTTTCTTGCCAATTCCTTTCACATCAAAGAGCAAGTGATCGATGGCTTCGGTGTCTTTTAATGCCAGATAAGATATCGCTTCATACCACTCAACACCCTCACTTACTTCAGCCACATCACGCACAAGCCTCAAAGCCTCTTCAAGTCTCAGTATGCGCCGCGCCATTCTTTCGATTTGATCGCTTTGTTCTATTGAACTTTCACTCATGATGTGATCCTAAGTACTGGGGGCAGAAGTCGGCTACTGAGCAGTAGTTACCAACACATCTGGTAGCTTCTCCCTCACGATACTCAACCTCACAATTACCTTTTAACGAAGAGTTTGATTCGGCGTGAGCAATAGCATCTTCCTCTGAGCTATGAACTTTCAATGCTCTCTTTTGGCCTTTCTTTTTCACGGCCCAAGTGTCTGGCTTTGACCACCTCTCATCACTTGAGCACGATCCAAGATCGCCCTCTAGGTCATACATCATTTGCGCTTCTTGGTGCAGAGATATCCTGTCCTTAATGTAAGCAGTTCGATCCTTTGATGACCACAGGGGTAGCTCAACAGTTACGACTGGAGATTGTGGGTAATCTTTGTCGAACTCAGCCTTCTTGCGCTGCCAATCCCTGAGTATTGCACAGATGCGAATACTACTCACTCTGCGGTCACGATTTACTCCACCCTTTGAATTCTCCACCAGCCAAGCATAGCAGTTTTGCTGACGCTCCCACTCAACCTTGCCAAGCAATACAGACCAAGCGGACGTAACCTTGTAGTCAGTGATTTGAATAGTGCCGTCTGGTAAAACCTCTTGGTGATCAAGTGCGCCAGAGATAGACCAGCTTTTGATGTCGGCGTATAAGCGCTCTTCCATTTTAACAGAGCCACTGCTTTCGGTTGTCTCAAGCACATGGTGTACAGCAGTGCCAAACAGTGACCACACACGATCAACAACATCCATCTCCATTTTGTCTGCGTATTTTTGGCGCTTGACGCGGATGCTTGGGCTGTCGATTAACTGCGTCACGCTGATGTCAGACGTTCCGCGTGTGTACTTATCGGCGCGTACAAAGTTTTCGAAAACCTGTGGAAGGTTAAATCGATTTGTAATTTTCATGTTCTTTCCTCACTCTTTTTGTGTTATGGCATTATGGTAGTCGAATGTCAAATAATTACTTAGGGGGTAGTAATGGAGAGCGTAACATTCACAATACAAGGGGAGCCAGCGTCCAAAGCAAACAGCCGAAAGGCTGTTGTGATAAGGGGACGGCCAGCATTTATAAAATCTGATAAGGCTAGGAATTATGTGAAGATGTTTGAGGCGCAGTGCCCACAGCTAGAGGTGCCGTTCACTGAGGATGTCAAAGTTGAAATGATAATCTATTACTCAACTCGCAGACCAGATCTTGATGAGAGTTTGATTTTAGATTGCATGCAGGGTCCGATCTACAAAAACGACAGGCAAGTAAAACAAAAAGAAATTTACTGGGGATTGGACAAAGAGAATCCGCGCTCGCTGATTCGGGTGACGCCCTGTGATATAAATAATATCCCAGCTATCTAATATATATAATATATCTCTCTCTTAAGAAGAGAGAGATTATATATTATTATATATAGGCGGCATAAAAAACTGCCGTTGACTGATGCGCTGCCCATGCATAGTATCGTCGGCATCGATAGAGAATAGGAGCCGACTGTGCAAATTGAGGAACAATTGCGCGGCGAGGCACACAGGTTAGGCACAGGTCAACACAAAATAGTTTGCCCAGCTTGTGGTCATAGTCGCAAGAAGAAGAAAGATAGGACGCTCTCACTTAAAATTGAAAACGATAAGGTTCTTTATCAGTGTTGGCACTGTAACCAGCAAGGCATTGTGCCGACTGAAAAGAAGATCGAAATGAAAGTGAGAGAGATGACTGTAGCAAAAAAAATTAAAACAAATCCGCTGTCAGATGATGCGATAAAGTATTTAAATGGCAGGGGCATTTCAAAAGAAACAGCAGACAGGGCTGGCTTAAGATCCGCTGGTCACTGGGTGCAATCGGTTGGCGCGGAAACAGAATGTATATTTTTCCCGTACAAAAATAAGGGGCATGTATACGCTTCGAAAATAAGATCGATCCAGTCCAAAGGTTTCTCTTGCAATGGGTCACCGCAAACATTTTTTAATATAGAAAACGCTGTCGCTGATGACACGCTTATCATAGCTGAAGGCGAGATGGATGCCTTGGCATTCATGGAAACAGGGTACGATAGCGCAGTCTCAGTCCCGAACGGTGCCGTCATGAAGGTCGTTGACGGTCAGTTGGACCCCAATGAGGACAACAAGTTCAAGTTTCTTTGGGACGCCAAGAGCCAAATCGACAGGGCTGAAAAGATTATCATTGCCACAGATGCGGATAGCGCTGGTGAAGCAATGGCAGAAGAGATGGCTCGTCGCATTGGCAAGGATAGGTGCTGGACAATTGAATATCCAGAGGGCTGCAAGGACGCCAATGATGTTCTCTTGAAGCATGGCCCTGATGGGGTGGATGATATCATTGCGAAGGCAAAGCCTTGGCCTGTCGCTGGGCTGTATGACGCCAGTCATTTCTATGACCAGCTTGAAGAGATCTATGAGAAGGGCATGGGGCGTGGCGAAAGCACTGGCTATTCAAACGTAGATGAGTTCTACAGTGTGGTCGCTGGTCAACTTACAATCGTTACTGGGCATCCTTCGTCTGGTAAGTCTGAGTTCATCGATCAGATCATGGTGAACATGGCCCAGTCAAAGGGATGGAAGTTTGCCATATGCTCATTTGAGAATGAGCCAAGGCTGCACATAGCAAAACTAATCAGCAAGTTTACGCGCAAGCCATTCTTTGAAGGTTCAACAGATAGGATTACACCGAAAGACTTACAGGCTGGTAAGGAATTTGTTCAATCGCACTTTTCTTTTTTGTATCAAGCGGACGGCTCATTGTCTTCCGTTGAAAGTATAATTGAAAGACTGAAGGTCGCCGTAATGAGGCATGGCGTAAGGGGCGCTATAATAGACCCCTACAATTACATTCAGAAGAGCAAAGACATTAGTGAAACCGACTGGGTTTCAGAGGTCTTGACTAGGCTTCGTGTGTTCGCTCAGGCTCATGGCATCCACCTTTGGTTTGTTGCCCACCCCACAAAGATGATGAGGGATAAGGATGGCACAGTGCCAGTGCCAAAGGGGTACGATATATCTGGTAGTGCGGCATGGTTCGCGAAAGCGGACATTGGGCTGTCAGTGCATAGGCCAGACCCTGTAAACTCAATGACATCCCAAATACATATATGGAAATGTAGGTTTGCTTGGGTCGGCAAGCAGGGGCAAGCTGATTTAGACTTCGATACAGTCACCTCAACCTATAAAGAATATGTACATGATCCATTCTTAGAAAATCCCCCCGCACCTAGAGGTTATAAGGACGATGACGATGACCCGTTCCAGTTATAATTCCAGTAGAACAATTGTTAACGTCCGCTCTGGAGATAAGGGGCCGATACTTTTCGTGTGGGTTGATGGGGAAGAGGTAGCCCAGTACCAGATGGACACACGCAGCATGTTGTGCCTAGTGGAAGATCTCGTATCAAAATGTAGAGAAACTGTTTGACGGCATTGAATGTGGGTGTTAACTATTTGTTAGATTTGTTCTCCTCATGAATATCTCTTTACTCTCTATCGGAAAGAGGCGGCATCTTGACCATGCCGTCTCTTTTTTTTAGTTCAATTGAACAAAAGATCTTCAACCTTCTTCTTCACCCTTCTGTTCAACAAGCTTTCAGCTTGGCTAAGCTCATTGTGTACTGATAATATTTCAGTGTCGTGACCAGTAAACTTAAGCACCCAACCCTCTTGAATTTCAGCCGATCTATTCTTCGCCTTCAAGAAACTTACCCGATATGCAGTTATGTCATCCTCTTCCAAGCGCGGCATAAGCTTCCTCTTAGATTTTAGTATGAACCTGTTTCCATCTGGCCCTTTGACAATTGATATTCCGTGGTCGTACACAGATCTCATCCAAGTAACTGGCACAACCAATACGTTATCCCCATAGTGGCTCGTCCTTCCAGTGTATGAAATGCCACCATTCATTTCTGCGGATACAGACCAACGCATTGAGGGAAACGCCCTCTTAACTTCCAGAGTGGCTGTGTTTTGGCTGATTGTTTTTGCCAGCGCAACTGCGCCGATTGGGGCTTTGATCTTTCTCATCACAGACCTTAAAGACTGTAGTTCTTCACAGGCGCTATGGTAATGGGATGCATTCAAGCTCACCATTGAGTTTCCATATTTTTCAACCAACTTGTTGTATGCGTCTATACTGTTTTTATTTGAACTCCAGAGGTGACCAGCTCTGAGAAACTTTAAAAGGGCGGGGTCTTTGAAGCCGTATGCATCGCGTAGATCTGATGTAAGCTTCTTCATGTTTTCAATTTGCTTCACCACGTTTCTTCTCATCTCTATCTCCTCAGATATTATAACCTTCATCTATTAGTTTCTTCTTGAAACTCCTTAACTCTTGGTGCCGTAACTCCAACTCGTTTCGCGCTTCTTGTTTAGGGTTTCTAGACCATGCTTCATTCTGCGCTTCATGTAGTCTGATTGTTAGCCACTCCAGTTCTCTCTTGTGGAATGGCGTTAGTTTTTTCTTTTCCCAAGGGGCTTTAGGTATTGTCACTTTTGCCTCTCTTGTTGCTATCCAGCGGCCTATGAAGACCCGCTTCTTCTCTTCTGTTGTCCACTTCCTTGCCATCAATCACCTCTGGTCTTGACTTAGGTTTAATAGATTTAGAAAGCGTGTTTGTTTTTTTACACGCAACATGCATATGGCTTGCATCAGAGTAGATCTTATCAAAAAAATCATCCACCCTTAGTGCTTGCTCGCATTGGCTAAAGCTTTCAAACCAGATTACAGATCTGTCTGGCAAGCCATTAACGCTGTAGTAAATTATTAAAGCTGTAAAAAACTCCATCATATTTCCCCGTGCTTTGGATAAGGCAGTACCTCATACTTGATTAATTTTATTAGATCCCTTCGACGCTTCTTCTTAGCGTTGATGTAGACATAGCGATGCTTGCGCGGCCTATCTACATAGTAAACATTTTCAGCCCCGTACTTGTCCCTGACTTGCTGCATGTTCATGCCGTGCGCGTAAGTCGTGTGATGCTGATGCTCCAAGCCCTTGACCTTTGGGTCTTTGAACTTTGCTGAAAGGCCGCAGTAAAAGAAGTTAGATGCCTGATAGATTGTGCCAACGTGACCAGCATTTATCTCTGCGAATGTTACGATTATTTCCTTATCAATCATCTTGAGGGACTGTGATATGAGGAAGCTTGCCGCATTCTTTGGCGCGTCATCCTCTGTCCAGAGCCTTGTAAGCTCGTAGACATTACTTGCTTGCTCGTCACCACATACCCCTCGCCGTAGGGTTGTAGACCCACTGACACCATAGGTCACGATGCCAATCATTTTCTCGCCGTTGAACAGGCCGAATGCCCGACTGATGGGCGGCACTCTCCTCATGTAGTGTCTGTCTACAATGATAGGTAATGCCGCCTGTCTTGTGATTGGCCTCACGTTTAGGCTATTCATTTTTTTCCCAAGGGGGCTTAGGCAGTGTAACTTCGTCATCAACTTTCTCCCCGTCTTTTTTTCTTCGTTTAATCCAGTATGCAAAAGATTGATATGACGGGAACCCAAGAAGCTTTGCACACCTAGACGTGGAGCCATGCCCAGATCCGACACGCTCCATAGCCTCATCAATGTAATCATCAATGAGATCCTTGATGGCTTTCTTTACGTTCATATCCTCTCTGAATTCATGCTTGATCCGCATGGATTTCTTTGGCTCTATGATAACTCTGCCATCCTCAATGGCAACGGTCATATAATTTAGATCTATAAGTCCATTCATTTCATCATCCCTTCATGCTGATGTATGTTGTTTCTCCGAAAGGTGCGGCGGCACCCTGATCCCATGATGACACCCACAGTACTGGATATTCTGGTGTACTTGGATAGTCACAGATACCCATGTCAGTGAACACAACCATGTTGTCTACGTTGAGATTGTTCTCTTCGATATGATCGAACAACGGCCCGACTAAGGTGCCACCTCTACCCGTGACATGGATGTCATCGATCTCTTCTCCTTGCTGGTATTCACGCACTGTCCTGACCTTCGTGTCAAAGGTGATGACGGTGATAGAGCGTGGCTTTATGTCTGCACTGATTGCATTAACCTCGCCAAGAAAATGGCTTAGCTCATGGTTACTAACAGACAGGCTGCTATCAATGCCAAGCACAACGTCACCCGCGCCAACCTTGTCAATGCTGGGCGCTATAATGCTAGACGTATGGTACAGCTTTCGATTAGGCTTCCGCATTGTGTAATCATCTGGCTGGTCACCGCCGATAAACCTACGCATCTTGTCGCGGTAGTCCACCTGACTGCGCTTCATGACGTTTATCAGATCCTCAATGGTAGCGGGTAGCTTGCCCACCGCCTTTGCCCCAGCCGCCGCCATCATGACCTTGGCGTCAATGTCCGCTTCCATTTGCTTGGCCTCTGCGTCTGACTGCATCGGTGCGTCTTTGACCTCACCTATGGATGCGCCGTCTGAATACAGATCTTTTGCATCCTCTGGCAGTCGATCATAGATGGACTCAGCGGGTAGCCCTTCGTATTGCTCGTCGTAAAGGCCACCCTTGGGAAGGGTGAACCCAGCTTGTATAAGCATGGCGTTGATTGCGAAGTCACACGCGATATTCCAAAGCTCTGGATCACGGCTTCCTCTGCGTAGCATGTGCTTGAAGACAATGTGGCTGACCTCATGCGCCACCACGCCCGTTGTTTCTGGCTCATCCATGCCGTCAACAAAATCTGGTGACCAAAGAATAGATTTGCCATCGGTACACATGGTGCTGATTGTTTCATCGGCACTGACCTTGACCGACAGGGCAACCGATCCAAAGAACGGGTGAGATAGGACTAGGCGTGTAATGGCCCGTGATACTTTCATCTGTGCGTCCATGATATTCTCCTCTATAAAAACTCTACAGTTCCATCAAGCTCCCTAGCATCACGCTTGAGAGCTTCTTCATCTTGCAGATACCGCGCTTCTACTTTCTCTGCGGCATCATTTACACTCAGCGCCTTGACCCGCACTGAGTGAGTTTTTGTTTCCACGATTAATACCTCGTACTCTTCCATATTTTCTCCAAAAGGTTCTATTGAACTTTAAAGCATCAAGTGCTTGCCGCTTTGCATGATCCAGTCGCGCACCGCTTTGACTTGCTTGAGGTCACTGCTACGGTTCAGCGCATCCTTGATAACGAATGCTGAGAACTCTTGCTGTGGCAAGCGGTTCAGATACTTGATGATTGACGCAGCGTTTGTCTTGTTGATGCGCGATGCCAGTGCGGCACAGATCGCGTACATGACCGCTGGGTCATCTGAAATGCTGGCACCGTCTGGGTCAGCGATCAGGTCATCAATATCTGGAACTGTTGAGTAGAGCTTCACAAACCCCATGAAGTCAGCACATGCAGCGCGCCCAACCTGTCCAGCGATAGCCTCTTGGAAGCACACTTGATCAAGTGCCCATTTCATGATGGATGACACACGCTCCCAAGAGCGGGGTGATGGGCATGCATTCGCATCACGATCAAACTTGTGTAGCCACTCTGGGCGAAAGCGCAGGAACGCACACACAATCGGAGCCACCCCAACGCTGTAGTAGTAAGCGATTGTGTCTTCTAGATCCGCTTCGATCTCCAAGAACATCAGGCGGTCACGCAGGTGCGTAGGCATGGTGTTTGTGCCAGCCCGATCAGACATGCGATTGCCCGCCCCGATAACCACGCATTCTTCTGGCAAGTAGTGCGGTCCGATGCGCCTCTCGTTAGCGATCTGCGCGGCGATGTTCATGTTCGCGGTGGGAGCTTGCGGCAACTCATC
>Ga0208667_1000724_pt1 | contig 13354 bp, 15 predicted proteins | sample 11BtaG_FD_184085 | JGI IMG/M metagenome (GOLD analysis project Ga0208667, IMG submission 184085) | Marine viral communities from the Subarctic Pacific Ocean - 11B_ETSP_OMZ_AT15265_CsCl metaG (SPAdes) (version 2) | ecosystem: Environmental > Aquatic > Marine > Oceanic | place: Pacific Ocean... | reverse complement strand
CACTCAATCACGCGTATATACATAATCGTCATTACCAGCATCATAAGACGCGGCATGATCTTATATTCCAAAAGCTTTTCCATCTTACACCTCTATATTGATGTTTGTGCCTTGCGGCCTGTCAGCAGTGGTCTTGGTGCCGAACCTATCATAAGCCTTGCCTAAGTCCAACTTCTGCTCCCTGAGCGCGTCCAGATGCGCGTGGTTGGCCCTATGCTCTTTGGCTACCCTCTGCTCAGCCAGATGCGTTTCTATGCGCTCACGCGATTGCGTTTGCTGGTGTATGTCCGACTGCACGTTAAACGGTGCCGATCCTATGCCTGACATGCCGTCTGCCATCAGCGCCGCACCGCAATCCAGACAAACCCAAACAGCGCGCCCACGCAGATCAGGAACAAGAACAAGCCAGCCGCCCACGCGATGATCGTGTCCTTGCGCTCGATGCGTTTATACATCGCGTCCTTCTGCTTCTGCCGGATCTCGTTTTCCATTTTAATCAGCTCTTGCCACGCAGACGGGCCAAGCGTTTCCGAGATCATCTTGCGCAGCTCGTCGCGCATATTCTCGCGCTGCTTCTTCTGCACAAACAGATCCATCGCCTGCTGCTCGACACTGCCAAAACTCTGATACCATTTTGGGTTTTCTACGCGCTTCGCTGCAAAGTCAAAGTCGCTGATCGCCTTAGACCAGCGCCCCAGATCGCCTGCCATGCCCTCCAGATCCCGCCCGATCTGGCAGCCCTTGCGTATTGCGTTGAACGCGGTGGACGCTGCCATAATTGCCGTGGCGGGGTCGATCATGGCTCATCGCTCCATCAGGCGGTCTATTTTCTCTTCGATGCGATCAAAGCGCGCCACGATCTGCGCCATGACGGCTGTGCTGTCTGCCTTGGTAACGTAATCCTTGGCCATTTCTTCGCGGGTCTTGTTCAGCAGAATATTGAGGCGCTGCATCTCGTCCACAGCGCTTTTCAATACCCAGCCGATCAGGCCCAATCCGGCAGTCAATGCCGCCGTCCAAAGCATGTCAGCGTCCATCAGTAAGACCCCTCCCAGACGCGCATCTTGGCGAACTCTCCTGACATCATCTTGCGTTTGACGACTTCCTTGGCCGCCTCCGTGTCAGACCATGATACACCGGCTTCCTTGAGCCATGCGCCAAGCACAGCGCCGTCTACAAAGCCCACAAGCCGGTTTTCGCCTGACATGCCTATGCCAGCGTCTTTCGCTGCCTGCGCGTCTCTCAGAGACTGGCTGACGTCGTGACGCTGCTTGATGACCATGTGGTCATGCTCAAAGTCGATCTTTTCCGAAACCTTCGCCATGTCTTATTTCTTCTTGGCGCGTTTCGTTGGTGCGGGTGCAGGCGCTGGCTCAACATCGCCCATCACTTTCATGGCATCTGGGCGAACGCGCATAAGCGTTTCAACCTCTGCGTTTGGCAGCTCGGCGTTGTCGCCTTTGACCAGCTTGCCAATTGACGTGTGTACCTTATGGCCTACAACTAAAACTTTTTTCATGTCGATCCCTCGTTAAGCAGAAGGGGCGCAAATCGCCCCTTCTTTTATTATATTACGATGTGGTGTTGTCGTAAATTGCGCCGTTGGCTTTCTCGTTTTTCGAGCAAAGCGCCAGCTCTGTAGTCACCTGACGGGTGGTATTGTCGCCATTTTTGGCCAAGGCAACATTCTTGGTGCCACGCAATACTGCGCATTCCCACATGTTGTCTTGCAGCACGAACACGTCACGGCTACGGTTTTCGCGTGACGGCATGAACTGAACCGTACCCCACGGTGTCACGTATACTGCAAGCGACTTGACCACAGTCTCGTCACCGGCTTGTACCGCTGAACGCTGGTTGTTGTTACCAGTGAAGCCCAAAGCAACGTTCATCTGGAAGGCTGACAGATACACTGTATCTGGCTTGCCGCCTTCTTCCCAGATTGACTGCATAACGTCGTCAAACTTGGCCTGCGAGAATGCAGTTGGAGTGCCGTCGTCTGTACGAGCGTCTGAGCCGTCGCCAGTTGGGTTTGCACCAGAGTTACCAGACTGGAAGTTTACGTTTGTAATCAACCATGATGGTACACCACCAGTTTTACGCGCAGCAGTGTTTGACCCTACTACGTTGCCTTGGTTGGCAAACAGAGCTTTTTCGATGTCCAGTTTTTGCTCTTTGGCGATAAGCAAAGTCTGGTAAGCCATTTCTTTTGCACGACCGGCATTATCTACCGCTTCGTCCGTATCTGAAATAACCACAGCGTTTTTAAAGATCTGTGTGCGTGCGCCAAGGCGTACAGTTGGGGTAACAGCATCAGCAGATGTTGCGTCACCTTCAATGTGAGCGTTTACGGCAGATGCGCGCAACGCTTGTGTTTGCCACTCAACCAAAGTGTTCTTGGCTTTTGTTTTAGCAGACTTGCTGTAAAACGGTGTTTCAGATGGGTCTACATTGTAGATCACATCTGACAGGTCTTCACGGATGCCCACGGCATCATATGTGTCGAATGTGTTGGTCGGCTGTGCCATTTTCTCGTCCTTTCAAGACTTAGCTTTTTAACATCAAGCTCAATGCGTCATCGATTGAGCCTGTCTTCTGCAAGCGCTGTTGCGCTTTTTTACGGGTAGCAGCCTGTCCGTCTGGGCGTTTCTTTGCGCCAGCTTTGACAACGGGTCGAGCGCCATCAGCTTTTGACTGTGACTTCTTCCTATTGGCAACCAGTTGGCGATATTTACGCGCGTCGTTTAACGCCCGCACATATCTCGCATCGGATACGCCAGCCATCTCCTCCGGCGTAAAGCCGTAGTGAATACCTGTGTCCATGATACCCGCCTTCAGCTTTTCGCCTTTTTCGGGATCTGCGATCTCAGGAATATACTGTTTCAGCACTTCCGCTTGCTCCGCAAGGTAGGCTTGTTGAGCCTCTTGATGGCGCTGCGCTTGATGCTGCTGTAATCCTTCCAACTGGTATAAATGCTGGTCGTGCGCAGCCTTTTCCTCGTCATATTGCAGCTTCGCTTCCATGTATCCAATCGGATCTTGGTCAAAAAGCTCTTTCGACGGTGGGGTTGGGGCTTGCAGACCACCTTGCTGGGCTTGTTGATACATAGCCAAGACTTGTTGCTGCTGTTGGGCCAATGCCTGAGCCTGCTCCTTGTATTGCTTTTCCAAGGCAGCATTTTCCTGCATTTTTTGATTGATGTAACCCTGACCCGCCGCAGATTGCTTTAACTGATCCAGTGTCCAACGCTCTTCTTTGCCGTTAATTTTAACGGGGATGAGGTTGGTGTCTTCAGCCGCCTCTACTAGGTCGTCGTCATCAATTTGGTCATCTTCGACATATTCTGCGTCTTCTATGTCTTCGCCGGATGCCTCGACGTCATCATTGCTCTCGGCAACATCTTCAACTGCTTCGCTCTCAACGTCTTGAGATGGCTCTTCAGCTGCTTCCACTGCTTCGCTTTGATTTTCTTCACTTGGCTCTGGGGCCAACATTGCCTCTACGGCATTATCTAGGCTAGTCGCTTCCACGGTGCTAGTTCCTTCGTTTGCGATCTAAAATGACCTCTGCTGCAATCGCAGCGTCGAGTGCGTCACCGATCTTGTTTAACGCACGCAGTATTGCGTGCGCCTCCTCGCGCATCTCTATATCGGAGGCTGCGCTGTTGGCGAAGATACGCATTTGCTCTTCGCGAACATCGTCCACGAACGTCTGAAACGCCGTGTCATTCTTTAGCCGCTTTGCGTCGTCGGCTTGTATGCGGATGTCGGCGCTCACTGTGGCACGCCTTGAACCATGCCGCCGATCATGCGAACTTTATCCTGCTCGGCCTTGATGCGCGCCACGTCTACCGCAGTGCCGTATTGGCCATATACCTTGGCCGCATCAACCATCAGATCCTGAGCCATCTGGTCACGCTTCAGATCATCATCTGCGGCTGCTTTTTGCGCGTCGAGCTGCAGCTTCATCATGTCTGACTGCATCTTGCCCTGCGCCTTGATCTGCTCGGCCTGCAGGAATGCGGCGTTTGGATCTTGCGCCTGACCCTGCTCTGCCATCATAGCCTGCTGTTGCTGCTGCATCTCTAACATTTGCATCTCGATTTCCGGCGTAATCGGCGCGAAGTAGCGGTCGGCATTGCGCACGCCTGACAGCGCCAGACTGTCGGCTAGTGTGTTGCGGATGTTGGTTAAGCTCACCAAGCCGTTCATCGGCCCATATTGCTGGTAAACCATCTGCTGCATCTGCAATGCCTGCTGCAACGCCATCTGCTTCTCTTCTTCGCGGCCAGTGCCAAGCCCGACGTTGATACTGATATCCATAGACGTATCCCAGACGCGCGGATCGACGGGGATAAACTGCCCGTTCATCCGCATCATCTTCTCCTCGTCCATATTCTTATTCATCAGGCGCAGCATGACGCCAAACAGGTCACGCAGGCCGTCAGCCAAGTTGCGCACCATCACCTCTGTCTGGCCCGCAGCGGCCTGCACAGACGCCTGAACGGCTGCCTTGGTGGTAGACTGCAATGCGTCAGGGTTAAGCCCCACAGAGGCGCTTGTGACGCCCGTCTTCTGCTCGGTCAGCTGATCCATATATGCCAGCGCAGATAGCGTCTGGCCCGCAACAAATGGCACGCTGAGATCCTGCACAGATCCGGCTTGGCGCATCCGCACAAGTGAGCCAATCTCGTTATTTAGGACGTCGTCGATATTTACTGCGCCGTCCACGATGCCAATGCGCGGATTGTTGGTCATCGCCACGTTATCCAAGATGCCGCGCAGAATAGACGTCGCGGCGTCTTGGTCATTTTCCACCAACTCGGACAGGCTGTGTCCGTACCAGCTGTGTGGCTCTGGGTCGATCTCAAACTTGGCAAACGGGATCTCGTCGCACGGCATGAAGTCTAGCAGCTCATATGATGTGCCGCCGCAGAGAAACTTGTACAGCACCGGCACGCCGGTTCCGTCCACATCCATACGCATGTAGGCTTCCGTGATGCCGACAAGCTTCATGGCGGGGTCTAGCTCGTCTTCGTCTGACAGGTCTTCCTCGTAGCCTTGGCGCTCAAGCACCTCTGCGCCAGACATGTCGTTTGTGCCGTCAAATGGCGTCAGGTTGGATATGACTTCAAAGTCGAAGCCCATCTCGACCAGATCGCCAACGCGCATGTCTGTGCGGTGCGCCACGACATATGCGTCATCGAATGACCGGCAGTCGCGGTTTACGAAAAACTCTTCTGGCGGGATGCTTTCTATGCGCATCTCGCCCTTCATCTCTGTGCGGCTAATCTTGACCGAATGGACAGGAAGCTCGATGTCCATGCCCATCTCGTCGATCTCGATGGACATTTCCATTGTATGCTCGATCACGTCCACGTCATCTTCTTGGATCAGAAACGTGTATTCGTCATCAGATAGGTCGGTGTAGGTGTATATCTCGGCCACGGGGTAGTCGTGCCAATACGCCTTCACGATGCCCTGCTTCTTAACCATGGCGTCTTGGAAGGCGTCGTTTAGCACGCGGTAGCCGTTTAGACGCGTAAACTCGTGCTGGATGTAGCTGGTGGCCTGCTCGGCCAATGCAACGTCTTCTGGACCCTTCGGGATAAACTCTACCGGCCTCGCGGTGGACATGAAGATCCGCATTAGGCTTGGCTTCACAGAGCGTACGGTATCCCGTACCTTTGTGGCCACAACCTTGCTGCGCCCGTCTTCGTGGCCAATATCAACCTCGCCGTCGTAGTAGCGTTGCGCCTTGATGCGATCTTCGCTGATCTCGCTTTCTACGAAGTCAACGGCCTCGCTGATCGCATTCTGAACAATGCTTTCTATCTCGCGGCGATCTTTTGGTTGTGGTTGCATATTATTGTTCCTCAGTTCCAGCTATTGCGCCAACGATATAGGGTGCCATTGTCTTTTCTATTCTGGCAAAGTTTTTAGGATTACTTACATCCAGCAAAAGATCCTTCATTATATCAGGGTCTTGCACGGCATCGATCAGCAGCCTTTGCGCTTTTGAGTTTGTAATGTTTTCTAAAAATTGTTGAACCCGACCAGACGCAATTTGCGCTGATTGCAAGCTGCCGCCAAGCCCGCCACCTAATTGAGCGCCATATCTAGCCGCAAGGATACGCCCTGCGACAGAAGATATAACATTTGGCTTAAACATCGCCATTGTGTTGCCGGTAGATGACAAAACCCTAGCCTTGTCTAGCTTTTCAAGTTCTTTTGAGATTATGCGCAACCTAGACATTTCGCCTTTAGACAATGCTTGCTGGGCAATGCCACCTAATACCTCGTCGCTCAATGCCTCGGACAATCTAGTTCCGCGAAGCTCTGATGTAGCACCAGCCTCGCCCGCGACTTCAAGAACCCTTGTTGACCTTGATATTAAAGCCTTAGATATTGCCCGCTTTACGCCCTCTAATGCTGCGCCTGTTTTGTCTTTCTTTGCAGACGCAATCAGATTAGCCATCGCCTTGGTTGGGTTTGGCGCGGATATAACGGCGTCTATTGCTCTTTCTGGGTTTGACGCAGCAAACTTAGCGGATGTGCTTTCTTTTATAGATTTTGACAAATCAGCGCCGCGATCTGTAACGTCTCTAACCCGTTGCTGGCTAGATATTGATTGCTCAATCTCAGACCTTACGTTGGGGAACTCGTCTAATAATCGCTTATTTGTCGTTAAGAAGTTTTCTGCTGCTGATCTTGAGAATTGATCGCCAGTAAACACTTTTTCGTTAAAAATGTTGCGCAAGTAATTTGCAGTAGCGTTTGTCGCTTCGCCTGTGTCTGGCGCGCTTCTGACGGCGGCAAGAATATCCTGCTGCGCTAAGAAGCCTTTATCTCCACCGGCCCCAATAGTGCTTTGCAGCGTAAGCTCCCTTGGCGTTGCTTCTTCGCCCCGCACGGTTCTTTTTAAAAGCTTACCAGCTGTTCCCTTAGAAAACTTGTCGTGCATCTGGCGGCTAAATGTGCGGGCCTCAACGATTGCCCTATTCACGTCGGTATCTGGCCTAATGTCATCTAAGCTTGCAAGAATAGAGTCAGCTATCTGATTGGCTATTCTGGCCTGATCCCTATTTACCTTGTCGCCGGACACTGCATTTCTCGCAGTGTCACGCATGGCCGTGTATAAAGAGTTTACTTCTTTTACCCTGTCAGTGCCTTGAGCGGCAGTAGCTTTTAAAAATGAATTTGCTTCTGCCGGAATGTTTTTTCGGCCTATTCTAGTTGCTCCCTCAGTCAAGGACTGAATGGTTGACCTTATGCCAGACACATCCATCTCAACTTCATCAGGTATCTTATCCCAAAGCATTTTCTGATTTGCTTTGGCAATTTTTTCAGCTCTGCGCAGCTCATCGGCAACAATATTGCTGGCCTTAATTGAGTCAGTTTCTGAGGCTGGTATTTTCTTTTGCGCTGATGCTCTGGCGGCAGCGATATAGTTGTCAAGTGTGTCTGAAAACTCAGCTTGGCGTTGGGCTACAAATGCCTGTGCATCTTCAACCCTGCCCCCAAACTCAAGACCTTCTCTTGCGGCTGTTTCGGCTTCAAACTGGCGCTGGGATATTGCCTCTGCGACTTTTGGGTCTTGCTGCATTGCTGCGCGCTGCAACTCAATAAGTTTTGCTTCGTTTGTTTGCTCGGCAGGCGTCAAACCAAGCTCAGTGTCGCCTGATCTAATTCTTCCTGCGACTTCTATGGCTCTTTCTCTACCGCCAGCAAGCTCACGAACACGCTCCCCAGCCAAACGCCTAGCGCCAGCTTGCGTAAACGGCGCAACAGCACCGGCAGTGGCGCTTATTCCAGTCCCAAGGAAAGGCGTGGCTCTAGCAACAGCAGCCGAACCACGTCCGGCGGCTCTTAATGCTGGGCCAACTGCCGCGGGGGTCAAGCCACCCGCGAGACCAGCAATCTGTTGCACTGGCTCGCTATATCCCCTGCGCTCTGCTTCTTCTGCGGCAGTGGCAGCAGCGCCACCAGCAGCAAGCTCAGCTGCAAACCCGCCAGTTGTTGCAAGCTGCGGAGATACTGTTCTGGCTACCTGCCCAATAAGGCTTGGCGCGGCCTGCAAAGCCTGCACACCTTTAGCCACAGGAACAGCGGCAGCAGCGGCAGATCCAATCCCCGCCCCAAGGTTTTCCACAAAACCTTCTGCCTCACCTTCAGCAACTCTAACCCCGCCAGCGGCCATTAAGTTCTTTAAGCCAGTTGTCGCGGAGCCTGTGTATTCGTCAAATGGGTTTACAAAATCAACCAGTCCGCCAATGCCCTCGGCAATAGATTTATTCATCTGTGCGGTAAATCCATCACCCTCTTCAACGGACGTCTGCACTTCTGCCTCGGCTTGCAGTGTTTTTGCGAGTCGGGCCATTTTTCTTGCCGACTCCATGTCGCCCTTGTCATGCGCGATCCTCATGGCCTTCAAGGCGTTTTCAAATGTAGCGTCTGCCATTATTGAGACCCATTCTGCTGTAGTAATGAATTCATCAAGTTAATCTCAGCAGGATCAACTGCGGGGCTTGAGGCTGGGTTTAGCTTGCTATCTATTGCGTTTTTAAGAGATCGATATTCGGTCAGAAGATCCTTAACTGGTTGAAGCGAGGATTGAGCAGACTGTCTGGCAGCCGCTGGAGCGGTTGAGTCTTTTGATATTGCGTCTGCATTGCTTAACGTTCTTTCCAGCATATTAATGACTTTATCTGCTTTTTTTCTAGCTGCATCTGGGCCAGTGCCAATGTCTGAGGGAGATATGGTCAAAAACTCTTCGACCCTTTCCCTGATAAAGTTTGTGGGCTTCCCAGCGAATTGGGTGTCGGCAAGAGCCAAAGTCTCAAGCTTCAACACATTCATCGCTTCAGCCACTTCGCCCGCCTCGCCCGCAACTTGCCCCGCTCCAATAGCGTCAGTCACTTTGTTTAGGTAAAAATTAGCCCACCCACGCGCGCCCGTGGCAAGAGTTGGATCAAGCCTCTCAAACTGACCTGTGGGGGCAGCATCAGAAGTCTCTACCTCTGCGGCAACAGATTGAGGCACGCTTGGGGCAATGACATTGCCTGTGCCTTTATCTATTAGCTGCACTTGGCCTGTTATCGGGTCTTGGCTAGTGGTCAATCTCCCATCCGCTATTGCTATGGCAGTTGTGCGATCAAGGCCAGTTTCCATTAGCCTTCTGATTTTATCTTCAGCGCCAGAAACTTTAGCGGGCGTCTCCAGCGACTTGCTGATTAGCGCATTCATAATATCCTTTGCGCCAATCGCCCCGCTCTCCACGGCATCAGCATAATCGTTGTACCCCATCCTGCGCAGATACTCGACCGTCTTGTTCTTCGTTGCAGTCGCCTGCCGCTGCGCGCCGCGCGCCCTGATCGCCTCGCCAGCACGCATCTCCGGCATGATGAGCGGATCGAGCGCCGCAGCAAATTGCTCCGCTCTGCTTAGACCCGTTGTCGGGCTTGGCGTGCCAAGATAATCCATGATGCCGCCGAAGCCGCTTCTGCGCTGCTGCGGCGCTGCCGCTGCCTGCGGGCGATCCTGCCGAAGCGCTGACAGCGGCGCGCGTGGCGCTGCTTGTGGGACCGTTCCGCTGGCCAGCATCTGCAAGCGCAGCTCTTCTTCGCGCGCCCTATCCATTGGAGTTGCCATGCTTGTTCCTTTCGGCAAAATATCCTCGCCAATCATGTTGGCTATTGATGACAGCTTTGCGCCATAATTTGGATCAGTCGCGTACCCCGACGCGCCCATCGCAGCTATTTGATCGCTTAGCGTTTTGGCCTTCAGCACCGGCTCATATCTTTTGTTGCCAGTGATGAAGCTGGCGTAGTCGTCAAAGCTTTGCTGCGGGTTCTCGTAAGCCCTAAACTCTGACGGCTCCACAACCATTTTCCCGCCAAAAAACTCTTCAGACGGGAAGACTTGCCCCGCTCCTTTTATGCCAAAGTAATTGGAGTTTGGCGCAGATTTTCCATAGCCAGTTTCCAATGCAGACTGCGCCAAAACCAGACGCGGATCTAAACCCGTGCGCTCGCTTACCCTGCGAGCGTATGGCATCATGGCCTTGAAAAACTCTTCTGGTGTCATCACATAAACGCCGAAGCAAACTGAAGATAATTAAACAAACCGGGTTGGTTTGATGTTGTTGACCCCTGACTAGGCATCCCGCTCAGGCCAGCAAGAATTGAATTAATTGACGCCTGCGGTGCGCCGGTGTAGCCTGCATATTGGCCGCGCGCGGCGTCGATAAGCTGCTGCTGCATCTGCTGCTGCATAAGACCCTGCTGCATTTGCTGCTGCTGGATTGCCTGACCCGTTCCGAATGCCTGTTGGCCAAGCCCAGCGAGTTGCGATGCTGCTCCAAGACGCGCTTGGCGCGCCGCATTTATGTTTTGAACGTCTTGCTGAGCCGCGCCCAAAGCCGTCTGGAAGCCCTGCTGGCGCATCTGGGCAGAAGTGTCAGCCATCTGCTGCCCGTAGCCTAAACGCGTTTCTGCCTCCGCAATGCCGTGGCGCGAGCCGCCAAACGCTTTAGCGCGATCAGCCTGATAGCCCTGCAGATCAAGCGCCTGCTGTTGAGCCTCTCCAATGTCACGCATTGACTGCTGCACGACTTGGTCTTCGTATGGGTTCATAAAGCGATCAATTCTTCCGGCCCCAACGCGTGCAGCTTTTTGATTTAAGCCTCTTCGCGTTGCCTTCATAGAATCTCTGAGCGCGTTAGCCGCTGCTTGGTTTACATCAAAACCACCGCCGCCACCCCGTCTAGACCCGCCGCCGCCTTGTCTTGAGCCGCCAAAGTTGGCGCCCTGCATCGGCCCGCCGCCACCTCGCATGGGTGTGCCGCGATCACGACGAAAGGCGCCTCGATCAACAGGGTTAAGAGAATAGCCACCGCCGCCAACGGGCCTGCCCCTTTCATCTGTAACAGAAAAATTTGGAAGCATCGGCGCTCCACCATTCATACCTTGCCCAGCCATTATGCTTCTCCTAAATCGCCATGCCGCTTGTGCCGTCAGCCGACATACTATATTGCATTGGCCCGCTTGAGCCTGATGACGGCATTGGGCCGAATGACGGCCCGCCCGTTGGGGCGCTGCTTCTGTCTGGCATGCTCGCCATCTGCTCTGCCTGTGACGACCCGCCAAAAATGCCGCCAAGTATGCCGCCGCCGCTCACAAAATCTACAATGCTTTCACCGAAATAGCTGTCTGCGTTTGGATCTCCAAGCTGACCCCCAAATCTTGTGCCACTGTCATCACTTGACCCGCCGCCAGAACCACCTGATGACGGAGGCGCTAATCCAGTTAGCGCTTGGAATAATGACTCATAACCCTTTGGAACTGACATCTTTCCAGTCACCGGATCAATGAAAAGGCTGTCAATTAACGCCTTTTGCGCTGGACGCCTTCTTTCAAGCTCCAGCAGAGATTGATCGAAAAGGTCACCGGAGCTATAGCCGCGAACCCCGCCAGCGTATTCAGTGGCCCTTGGAAGGCCGCCCCTTATGTCTCTATTTGTCGTTGGAGCGTCCATTCCAAACGCGCGTGCGGTGTCTGCTGTCTGCCTAAACACACTCTCTTGAACAGGCGTAAATGCGGCAACGTCAGGCCCATAATATGGTGTATCGCCAATCGCCGCTGCGATCTGCGCCCTAGCAAGGTTTGCGTCTGCCGCAGCCTGTTGATTTTCTGGGATTATTGTCTTTGTGGATTGTGACCCACCCATTGAAGCGCCCATCAAATAAACTCCTTTACATATGAGGCATGTATCGGCGTCCAGCCATATGCCTTCAGTGGTTTCTTCCAGCCAAATCGGCCAGTCGCCGTTGCGGCAGCGCATCCTTGGCTTTTAGCCCAATCTTTAACTGAATCATCCATTTCCAAAATTTGATCCAATTCTCCACCGGCTAAAAAAATATTTAACATCTTCTTTCTCGGATATACCACTATTTCGGTTACAATGCACCCCCTTGGCGATGGCCATAGCTGCATCAGGCCGCTGCGCAGCCCTTCCTCAATGTCTGAAAAGTTATGCGTGCCGCCGCAATACCCCAAAGCGGCTTCAATCCACGGGCGGCATCTTTCAAGCTCTTTATCCATGAAGCCTCGTAATTGCCAAGGTTGACGCGGGTATTGCTGGCACCGGCGAAGACGCTGCGGTGTAATTCAGAAAGCCACTTGTGCTGTCGATCATGTAATTCACTTCCAAGTAGTCACCAGCCGCAAGCGTGAATATCTGCGTGCGCGACGTGACCAGCGTGGCGTTGTTTTGGTGCAGCGCAGTGGTCATGCCGCTGTCTGCCACGTTGGTTCCGTTGACGCTGGGCCAGAAGTAGAAGTGAACCGTGCTGCCTGATGTCGATGATATTTGCGCCGAAAACGATACAACGTATTGGCCAGCTTCCTCAAACACGATGCGCGACGCTGGCGTGCCTTGCGTGATGCCATCATTGCCGCTGGGCGCGTCATATGTGAGCTTGTACGCCGTGTTGGCGGCGGCAGGAGTAACGTCTGATGTCAGCATGAAGTCAGCGTGGCCATCTTCCAGCACGATCTGCCGCCACTCGCCGTTTTTACTGACAACGGGGTATTCGTTTGTGCGATCCCACATTATCACGCCGTCTTCTGCCGCGCTCTCGCCGCCCGTCTGCTGCACGAGCTGTGATCGCGTCTGGCCGAGGTAAAGCATCAGACGCCTACCCCAAGCCATCCAATCGTCGCCTCTCGGCTCTGGTGCGCGGTGCTGCTGCGTCATCTACGGCCACCCGCAACAGCGTCTACTCTATTCACGCCAACGCGCCAGTCTCCAAGGCGCTCTCCATCAACACGCATACGCACCTGACGCCCCGTGAAGCGCATACTGGTTGGGTTCGACATGCTAAACGGGCCATATGATCGCTCTGTGCCGTTGGGATAGAAACGCGTCTTAAACGTGGCGCTGACATCGCCCTGCGTTTTTTCGTCGGGGATCATCTCCGTCACGCTGACAACGCTGTCGCCGGAGCCAAGCATGATGGGGCCGGTTTCCGCGAAGGGCATTGCGCCGCTATAGTCGTATCCGACCTCATGCTCGTATATCTTATTGTTAGACGGATCAGCCATCAGCGGATACACAAACGTGCCTGCATCAGATCCCGCAGAGCGCGCCATCGTGCCAATCGACCATGTGTTTTCGACGTAATTATACGCAACGTAGCGGTTGTTTTCTGTGGAGTCGCTCGACGGGTAGAACCACCATATTTCGCCGTAATTGCTATTTGACATGGCAAACGCCTTACTGATCTGCGCGCGGTTGATGTCGTTGAAAACGTAGTCAGAAACGTCGCACGGCATCTCCTGCACTTGGCCGCCGA